>Ga0208764_10000424_pt1 | contig 27263 bp, 30 predicted proteins | sample ETNtaG_18_FD_185762 | JGI IMG/M metagenome (GOLD analysis project Ga0208764, IMG submission 185762) | Marine microbial and viral communities from oxygen minimum zone, Eastern Pacific Ocean - ETNP201302SV91 (SPAdes) (version 2) | ecosystem: Environmental > Aquatic > Marine > Oceanic ... | reverse complement strand
GGCCCTTTCATTCGCTACCCTGTGTCCGGGCACTCAGTGAAGCATAGATTTCTGCTTAGATAGGCAGAAATAGTAATTCCCTAGTCTAGTTTCAATGGGTTCATGGATTTTCCAAGGTAATCCTGCAGAATTTCGCATTGATGATGCAATCAGAGAGCTTGACAGAATTACTTGGTTGGCCAAAGTAAACCTCGATAAAATGCGCCCGGGGGATACTGTATTCATATGGAAATCAATACACAACAATGAGCCTGCAGGTATTGTTGCTAAGGCCATTATTGAAACTACTTGGATGCCTATCTCTAGTCCACCTGATGTATTTTCTTATTGGGTTGATTCCAAGAAAAAAAATACCAAAGCAGATAGAGTGTGGTTGGATATCAAAGAAAGGCAATCAGAAGGTCATACAATGATCACAAGGGACATGTGCCTTGAGGATGATATTCTCAAAGAAATGTTGGTTATTCGCCAACCTAATGGGACCAACTACTTACTTTCAGATAATGAGGCAGAAATATTGGAGTCGATTTGGGCGGAAACATAGTTGGACACAGGGTACGCGGTTGTGAGATATGTGTCCGTTCTCGAGTTGATGGGTGGCCGAGTCATCTCGGTGATGAGGCGTATCCCTGAGATCTCCCACCTTCCCGTTGGCGAGCTGGGCGAGATACCACTCGGACTCCTCAGGAGGAGCGCAACCAGGTTGCATGCGGTCTGCAGGTACAGGAGGGGCGTGCGCAAGGCAGAGGGCGTCACTCCCTCGGACGTGCGCTGCATAGACGTCCACCCCTACGCCCTGACCGAGGAGTGGTCCCGGTACGCTGACTTCCTTCTGTACCACGAGTACCTCCACGCGCTGGGACTCTCGAACCACGGCAGGGAGTTCCGAGAGATGGAGGCACTGTGGCCTGACGAGGTGGCCCGAGGCATGGGTGATGGCTTCGGCAGGCACCTCAGGGAAAAGTCCGCCAACTGGCTCTGGATGTGCCGTTCATGCGGCAACAGCCACCCTCGCTCGAGGCGTGGAAACGGGCGTTACAGGTGCAGGGACTGCAAGGTGGTCCTCGAGGACGTCAGGCCCTACTCCTCGGGCGGCCTGTAGAGGCCGCTGGAGTCTCTGACGAACTGGGGTGCCTCGGGCCTCTTCTTCTCGGTCAGGGCAGTGAGGATCAGTCCTATCACGAGTATGATGAGGGACACGCAGCACCCCGCTGCTGACATCAGCATGTAATCGAAGGAACCGCCCTCCACGGTCGTCCAGTCGACGAGGATGAACCCGTCCGCGGAGACCGATATCTGGTAGTCGCCGCTGTAGTCGTTGCCTATGTCGCCCACCTGCCTCCAGTTGTCGAAGTCGTAGTACGGGTCGCAATTCTCCTCGTAGTAGTCCCTGCCCTCGTAGTAGGCCGTGGCCGTTACCTCCGAGCAGGAGTACGAACTGTCGACGTAGATGGTGTACCCTATGTCCTCGTCAAGGTAGAGTGTCGCCTCACCCCCATCGACCTCGTAGACTATCCAGTCGTTCCAGTCTACGTCGTCATGAACGGAGGCAGATGAATTCAGGAAGTAGTAAGTGGAGATGAAGAAGACCAGCAGCCCGACGCCGCCAATCACGGATGTCCACTTGGCCGCCCTTTCCAACGCCATGCTAACATCACATCAGGGCCGCGAACAGGCAGACTGCGATCATAGACGGAAGAACCACCATCGGAAGAGTCGGAATTTCGTCGGTGTAGCCCCTGACCTTGGCTCCAGCGACGGTAGCGAAGAATGCCGAGAGGCCGATCGCGGTTCCGATCAGTATGGCCTTGGTGGCCGCCGCGTCCTCGACGTTGATGCTGCAGTACAGGTTGAGTAACCCGAGAGCTAGGACCCCTCCGCCTATCGCCATCCTGCTGGCTGACATCTGCCCGCTGTCTACTCCCTCGACGTCTCCGAAGATGTTCTTGTTGAAAGCCACGGGGTCGAGGTTCATTCTGAGTCCGATCAGCAGCGCTACGCCACCGACCAATTGCATTGCTAGTGTGTGTTCCATGATGCAACTCTGACGAGGGGGTGTAAAGACAATACCACAAAGTAGACACATTAATCGGGAAATCCCCGCTCTTCCCACTATGGGAGGGCTCGCATCGATGTCGGTGAAGCGTTGTGCGGTCGTCCTAGTTATCCCAGCAATTCTCCTGTCCGGGTGCATGGGCCTCGCCGGGGATGGCAGCCCCAATTTCGAGCTCTTTGCGGAGGCGGATTCTGACCATGGGCTGATCATTACCTCATTCGAGGACGGTGAGCAGTCGAGCAGCACCGCCCCGGTAATCACGTTCGACTTCTCGAACTCCACCAACTCGGACGAGATCGAGGCGTTCGGAGTGGTCCCGGGGGATGGCAGGGAAGCCATCGTGATCCAATCCTCGGAGGGGTCGTCGATCGCGGTCGAGTACCCCCTTCACGGACTGTACAGCGTGACTGCGTTCGGAGTCGACAAGGATGGGTTACAGGCCAACCAGACCCTGGAGGTCAGGATCGAGCAGCTGATCGACTGGTACGAGAACGACACCGGCACTCCGGGGGCCCTCGTTTTCGAGTCGACTCCCGGCAACGGGTGGCCGATCCCCTCCCACTTCCTCCTGAACTCCACAGTGCAGAACCCCAGCATCATCGAGTTCGATGGGAGGGAGGTTGACGTGAAGTGGGACATAGTCAACCAGGACGGCGTTTGCCAGACGGCGGATGAGGTCATTGATAACGGGGAGACCGCATACTGGAAGACGATTCACTTCGGGCCATACTCGACCCATGAGATATACCTGACAATAGAGGACGGGCAGGACAGGGTGAACGTTCACCACAGCCTAGAGATCAGGTATTCTTAGGCATATTAATCAGAGAACGCCCTTACAGGGCGTTATGGGAAGGGGGATAATTGCGACCCTGACATCCCTTTTACTCGTCTGCACGGCCCTCAGTGGGTGCATCGCCGGGGGTGACGGCGATTCCCCTGATGCAACAGATGGGTCCGGCATCGAGGAGCCATTGCCCTACTTCCAGGATGGGATATTTACCTGCATAGAACATGATAATCTGACAAGGTGCTGGCAGACTCACATTCCCGACAATCTCGATCTTAACGAAACTGTGCCACTCATCATCGACATGCACGGATATGGCTCGGACTCAACGGACCACAGGGAGCTGTCCTCCTTCAACGCCATTGCCGACGAGGAAGGTGCAATCGTGATTTATCCAGATGGAGTATCGGGATTCAACATGGAGTGGGATCAAGAGGAAACTCAAGCTTGGAACTCCGGTTGGTGTTGCGCACACTCGACTCGTGAGGGCATAGACGACGTTGGCTTCATCGAGAAAATAGTCAACCTCTCTCTCGAGATGCACAATGTTGACTCAAACCGAATCTATGCATCTGGCTGGTCGAATGGTTGTTCGATGGCACAGAGGCTGGCCATGGAGTCGAGTCATATTTTTGCTGCTGTTGGATGCATGGCATTTTACCTCATCACTGAACCTGTAGATTATTACTCTCCAATTCCAATTATGGAAGTACACGGATTCCTAGACCAGGTTGTTCTTTACGAGTCCAGCGCGTTGAGTGTTCCCTTCAATGAGGAAATGTGGACAAATCCCGAGTCCTACGATACCGGTGCGATTGAGAATATCTATGAATGGGGCAGTCACAATGGCTGTTCGGGCCCGTTGGAGACTTTCGATCTAAATGCTCTGTATTCCATTCAAGGTTTTGATGACTGTGAAAATGACACATCGGTTAGATTGATGACGATTTTTGCGGCGCAACACAACCCTTACTCGAATGACTTGGACGATGGAACCGTCATTGGCAGCATATTTGTCGGAACCCAGGGTTTGGTGGAATCCAGTCACATAGTTTGGGATTTCCTGAGCCAATACTCCAAGGAGGCCGTGGAGGGCGACGCATGATGCCGCTACTCGCTGGTTGGTTGAGTCGAGAGTCGTAGGAACACGGCCGATCACTTCCGGCCGAACTTCTTCTTCCTCTGGCCGCCCTGCTTCTTGAACGACTTGCGCTGGGCCCTCTTCCTTCGGTCTCCCCTTGGTGGGCCCGATGCCGCGTCCTTTCGCCCCTCCTCGCGGGACTCCTTCATCTCGGAGCGCATCTTGAGACCTATCTCCCTCATCACGCCCTCCTTACTGTCGGCCCCGGTGGCCTCCATCGCATCGCTGGTGGACAGGACCAGCCTTCCCTCGGAAGCATGGGGTCGTGATGGGTGGGTGGCCTCCGGCTGCTTCTTCATCTTCTTGATCCCGACCTTGTTCGCAGCCCACGCAAGCGCATCGAGGGTTGGCTTGGGTATGCTTGCCTCCTTGGAGACCCTGCGTCCCGAGGACCTACTCAGCTTGGAGTCGAAGTAGCCGGTCCAGAGGGTCATCTTGGTGGGGTCGCCGGCCATGCTATCACCGGTCCCTCACATGCGGAGTGACTTGAGGGCTTCGTGCCTTCAGTCCTCTAGGAGCACGCCGGAGACGACTCCGTGCATGCCGGGGCGGCTGGTTATCCTGACCTTGCCCATGTCGGTGTCCACGACCGCTCCCTTGGTGATAATGTTCCTTCGGATGAAGTTGGGGTCCGCGTCGTTCTCGACGACGCTGTTGATGTTCGCCTTGGCCGTCTTGCCCTCCTTGGGCATACTGACGTTGACGGTCTTGGCAGAGAGCATCCTTGCGGTCTGCGAGCCAGCCGTCTTCCTGTACAGCTTGCGGGAGTCCTCCTCGCCGACGAAAGCGTACTGATTCTCGCTGGAGACCTCGGTTCTCCTCTTGCCTCGATAGCGGTTTGGCCTCTTCAGGCGTCCGCCCGATGCCTTGCGACGGGATATGCCGTGCCACTTCGCCATGCGTCCCGCCGACCGACCACCCTTATTTCAATGGATTGGCGTGTATCGAGGAAGTTTCTCGGCGAGCAGCACTACGTTCTTGTCGTAGTCTCTCGCACGCTGGCACATGGGCGAGCCGCGAATGCGCAAGAGGAAGCCCGTCAGACACAAGCAGGTCCGGGAGGTCGAGAGGGAGCTCGGAGAGGTCATGGGAATGCAAATCGACCTGTCGGGGGGCTTCATCGAGTTGGCTCACTTCGAGGGTCGTGACATTCTCCTCCTGGATCGCACGATCGTGGGAATCAGGATTGAGATCGGGGGTTCTAACAGATGGGTCCCCACGATCAGAGGTATACTTCACTGGAAGCCGGACAGGTGCTGGGCAGCAGTTGACGACGGCGCCACACCATTCCTCCTGAACGGGGCTGATTGCATGGGGGCCGGGGTGCACATTGCCGACCCCTCCGTGGAAGCAGGGGGCTTCGTCTGGGTCAGGGACCAGGACAGGGGCACCCCCCTTGCAATTGGGATGGCGATAGTGGATGGTGACGAGATGATGGAGATGACCAAGGGTAAGGCGATATCGACTATCCACTGGATTGGCGACGAATTGTGGGAGATTGAGGCATGATGCCTCACCATTCATGAGGTATGCCTCGCTGGGATTGTCATGCGCCTAGTTGCATCACTGCTGGTCTGCGTTCTATTGGCACTCCCCATCAACTGCGCCGGCGAGAGCGGAGTCAATGAGGAGACATCCATCGAAGGGACGGATATCCAGGACATCTCGTACCCCGATGAGGCCTCTGCAGGAGATTCCTTCGAACTGACCGTGGTCCTGAGCGATGAGGCGAGTGAGAATGGGACGACGGTTAGCTGGGTGACCCAGGTCTGCATTAACTCGGGAGTCTGCTACCCGCCCGAAACCCATTCGATGGCCTTGGACGATGGGGGTGTGGCGTGGAGTTCGATTGTGCCCGATGACACAGTCACTTACGTCAACTGGAGGGTCGAGATGAACTGGGAGGATGGGAACACGACCAGCGTACCGGAGACGGGCTTCGGCTGGAAGGTCTGGTCAGACTGCTGGTACGACAACGATGAGTGGGGAGGTTCGGACCAGGAGTGCGTCGACAATCACGGCTCTGATTCCGATAGCCTTCCCGGATTCGGAGTCGCAGCCTCACTGATGGCCGTTTTGACGGCAGGCTTGATGGGTCGACGCGACTGAGCGATGCCATGGGCGCGGGCGAGGAGGAGCCGGGTTTCGTCCGGTTGGTGTTCCAAGAGCTCCCTATCGATGAGATGCACGAGAGCGCCGATGCGTTCTACGAGCTGATGGACGGGAGGCGCACGACTAGGCACTTCTCTGATAGGATGGTACCTAGAGATCTGATAGAGACGGCTGTCAGGACTGCGGGCACTGCCCCTTCAGGGGCTCACCTCCAACCATGGACGTTCGTAGCGATATCCGACCAGTCACTCAAATCGAGAATCAGGGAGGCTGCTGAGCAGGAGGAGCGTCGCTTCTACGAAGAAAGGGTCCCAGAGGCATGGAAGGAGGTGCTTGACCCTCTTGGCACTGACCACGTGAAGGAGCACATCACGGATGCCCCCTGGGTCGTGGTACTGTTCAGGCACTCCAAGAGGGAGCGCCCCTCGGGAGAGATGGCGCCAACCTACTACTCGCAGGAGTCGTGTGGAATAGCGGCGGGACTTTTCGTGGCCTCGATACACAATATGGGCCTAGTCACGCTCACGCACACGCCATCGCCCATGGGCTTCCTCAGGGAGATACTGGGACGCCCGGAGCACGAGCACGCGATGCTGCTGCTTCCAGTAGGATTCCCGGCGGATGAGGCCATGGTTCCTGATATCAGGAGGAAGGCCATTGATGACGTCCTGGTCTGGAGGGAGTGAGCTACTCCTCCTCAGTAGAACTGGGTGAGACGAATATCAGGACGATTCCCGAGCCGATGATCAATGCCCCCCCTACCCAGTCCGCCACTCCCAGGGTCTCCCCGAAGATCAGCCACCCGTAGAAAGTGGCTACGATTACCGTGAGGTAAGAGAATGCGCTCACCCATGCCGCATTGGCCTGGTGGTAGGCCATTGTGATGCCGACCTGCCCGCATCCTGCACCCACCCCGATGCCCACTAGGGCAGCTGCTGCCTCGAGAGAGAGGTCTGGGATGTCTGGTGCGGCTTGGAATAGGCTGCCTGCCACCGAGAATGCAGCGAACCAGAATACTACTGTGGATGCCGAGTCGGTCTTCCTGAGCTCCCTGACGTAGATGTACGCCAATGCCGCGAAGAGTCCCGAGCCGAGTGCCAGCAGGGCGTCTGGCTCCACCGTTCTGAGGTCTGGGGAGACGATGAGGACTATCCCCGCGAATGCGAAGACGACGAGTCCGGCTACGGATGGAGAGACCTTCTCCCTGATGATTGTACCAGAGAGCAATGCTACGAATAGGGGGGCTGTGTATTGTAGGGTCACTGCCTGTCCTATCGGTATCCTAGACAGGGCGGTGAAGTAGAGTATCATCGCGAACAGTCCGACGGCGCACCTGAGGAACATCGTCTTCGGGTCATTCACCCTGAGGCTGATCCCCCTCGCTGCTGCGTACCCAGCTACCGCGAACGCTATCACGGCTGAACGGACCAGTATGATCATCCAGACGTCGGCCTCTGTGGAGGTCCACTTGACCAGTGCGTTCATCGTCCCGAACGAGATGCTCCCAAACACCATCCACAGGACGGCGACCCTCGGCGAGTCGCTCGGAGCAACGTAATCCGGCCCACTGGAGGCGTGTTCGCTCATCTATCCGAGCCTCCAGCGGCGCTCTAAAACCGACGATACATCCTGGTAGTCCTGACCCCCAGCACTGGTCGGCTTGTGCAGGTGGATCGGGATTCCGTGGCTGGGGGCCTCAGCGAGTCGGATATTACGACGTATCGCGGGTTCGATGATGAGCTCGGGGAATGACTCCCTTAGCTCGGTTGCGACCTGTTGGTTGAGCATAGTGGGTGCGTGCATAGTCATCATCACCCCATCCACTCCGAGAGTCGGATTGAGGAATGCCCTGACCTCCCTGATTGTTCCAGACAGGAGAGCCAACCCCTCCAGTGCGAAGTACTCTGTCTGGACGGGTACTACGATTCCATCACTGGCTACCAATGCGTTGATTGTAACTATTCCCAAAGATGGTGGGGTGTCTATGATTATGATATCGTAGTGAGGGAGTAGCGGCTCGAGTGCCTCCGTCATTCGCCTCTCCCTGCCAAGCTGCCTGAGCATCTCTTGCTCCAAGCCGACCAGTGTCCTATCTCCGACGATCATGTGTACGTTCTCCACTGCAGTGGCGTGTCTCGAATTCACGGCGGTCTCCGGTTTCAGGATCAGGTCCCTGGTGGTGGTCTGGACCTTGCTCTTGTCGACCCCGAGGCCCGTGGCACAGTTTCCTTGTGAGTCTGCGTCAACTACGAGCACCCTGTGTCCCCTAAGGCCCATCTGAGCTGCCACGTTGATCACGGTGGTTGTCTTTCCAACCCCTCCCTTCTGGTTGATCACTGTGACAACCCTAGCTCGACCTATGGGGGTGGGCAGGGAAACGGGGAGCTCCATGGGGCCGCTGACTTCCGATGTGCTGACCCTCTCGGCTGCATTCAGGAGCGGTGCTTCATGCGACTCCTCGCTTTCGGTGAACTCGACATCCACCACAAGTGGCGCCTTCTCCACCTCAGGGAGGGGTCCGCCCTCCTCATCCGTGTTCATACGAGCGCCTATGGCGCTCGGTAGGGTGTTGAACGTGCCGATTGCTTGAGAGGTGAATGTGCTGGAAGCGTCACTCTCCGGATGGGCCGTTGGTGTGGACCCAACCGGCCATCCTCCCAGTCTCGGCATCCATGGCGAGGCGTAGTGTGTGTTCCCTGCCCCCGTCTTCGGAGCTGCCCCAATTCCTGTCAGCGAGGATGGTGACCTTGCCCTCACCTATTCCACCGGGAAGGCCCGAGAGGAGCCCCTCCTCCGTTGAGGTCAGAAGGTAGCCTATCTGCAAGTCAACCACCCAAGTGCCCTGGGATCCCTCTAGGTACGGGTTCAGATCCTCATACCTCAAATCATCGAGGAGCCTCTGTTCCAGTAGGGACATGGTATGGGTGTCGGGTACTGCCTCCCTGTTCCAGCTGAATGTTCCTGAGTCATGAGAGCCGTAGTCGATAATATCACACTCGGAGCCTATTTGCCTTACGACGGCCCATCCTGACCTATCATCCTCGTTTACCCATGACATGTTCCACTGGGGGGACCTCGTCGGCTGTGACCAGTATGCCTGCCATATGTATCCGGTGCTCTCCAAGGCGATTGCGACTTCCGAAGTTGAGTGGTTTACGAGAATGCACTCGATTGCCTCCTCCAGGTCGAAGTCCCTGCTTGTTGACTCATCTGGCATTGAGGAAACCCACTGCCTGAGGGAGGAGCTGGATGGCTTGTCTTCCCCCGGCCCGGGCCTGCTTCCATAGATGGAGTACCACTCCACGTTCTTGGAGCCGGATGTGCTCGTCTGTTCTGAAATCTTCATCTTGATCTTGATGGTTCCTTCTGGCAGGGACATAGAGGCGATGGTTCCTGAGATGAAGCCGCAGTTGCTTGTCTCCAGGCTCTTGTCAATCAGGATGTCAATGGTCTGCTCGACAGGCCAGGGGCTGCTGCTCTTCACCTTGAGCTCCATCGTAGCATGGCCCAGACAGTCGTTGACATCCTGGTTCCACATCGTGATTGGGTAGACGTTGCCGTATGTCGACTTGGTCTCGGCCCCAACCTCCCACCTCCAATCAGAGTTCCACTGGGGATCGTCGGTCCAGCTGCTTCCCTCTGTTAGTACGATGTCCCCGAATGTCTCGTGCAATTCGATTGGAGTCAGGGGCATCGTCAGAGGGGATATGCCGCTTAGCCCGGACAGCTCCTCCAAATCATAGATTATCGCTTGGACGTTCGAGGAGTCACCGTTGTTGTCCGTGAAATCTACCTGCAAGTCTGAGCGTATGGCCTCCTTCCCGGTTATCTCTATCCATCTCTTGAGTGAAATGTCTGCTGTGTTGTCTGGCGAACTGAGTTTGCCACCGCATTCACCATTGGAGTTCACCGTTCTAAAGGTAAGATCCATGTTTAGATCATAATCGATTGATTGCTCAGCTGCAAGATGGTCCCTACCATATGCATCAGGGGAGTTGACTGCACCTACGAAGTCCAAGTCCGATGCATGCTGGATGTCACTGGTGGTTCCCTGTCTCACGCCTATATCGCCGTCTCCATGATCGATGGTGATCGATAGTTCGTCGCAAATCTCATCTAGGGCGCTTGGAGAGGCGGCGTCCCTTAGCAGAGAAATCATCTCGTCCCCGATGATGCTAACCTCTCCCTCACTAATCTGGAAGGTCATCTGGTCCCCGTACTTGAGTTGCCTTGCTTGGAAGGAGGGTTCGGCACCGAAGAAGTAGAATGCTCCGACGCCGGCTAGCATGACTGCCACCAAAACAGCGGAAATCGGCTTCCAGTTTTCGAAGAAGACGTCGAATGAGGGAAGAACGATGGTCATGGATGACTGGTCTTCTGGCTCTGAGGGGGGTTCTTCCTCTTCCTCGACTATCGTTGAGGACCATGGATCGGGGTCTTCCTCTTCTTCCTCTTCTTCCACCTCAACCTCGGCTTCGGCATCCTCTTCCTCGACTACTACCTCGGCCTCCAGAACCTCGGCCTCCAGAACCTCGGCCTCGGGCTCTTGGGCGGAGCTGCCGCCTCCCTCGAAGCGAGCCAGGAGCTTGTCTACAGCATCACTGACGTCTGCCTCGGCATCTTCTCCGGAATCATCTATGGTGGGTCGTTCCTGATTTTCGTCAGATTTCCCAGAATCGAGGAGCCTCTCAATCAGATCTTGCTTCTTTCCAGACACGGTCAGTCCGAGTTCTCTGCACCTCTCCCGGAGATCATCGACCTTCATCGAGGATAGTTCCTCGGGGCTTGGCACCTCCCATTCTGGCATCTGACTCAATAACAAGCCGAATGAGGAGGCTTTCAACCCCTTCGCCTTTCTGAACGCCCTCAGGGGCTCTAGCGGCCCTGATTGGTCATTCCGCAAGGCAACAGACTCAAGAAGGGATTGTGGTCGGCGGGGGTCATGGAGCCCCGACTAGTCATACTGTCGAGGGGGCCTGAGCTGTACAGCACGAAGAGAATGTTCGAGGAGGCAGAGGCCGCAGGATGGTCCGTTCAAATCCTAGACCCGTTGAAGCTGACTACGGTAGTTGACGATGACGGAGTCAAGGTATTCAACAAGGGGTGGCCGGTTGACTGTGATGCTATAATTCCAAGAATCGGGAACTCAATCACAAATAGGGGCGTTCCCATTGTCAAGGCGTTCGAGAGGATGGGCGTTATCGTCCTGAACGAGGGGGACGGTATCAGTAACAGCAGAGACAAGCTGATGGCTTGCCAGATGATGAGCGAGTCCGGAATACCTGTCCCCATCACAGCACACGTTGGGACATGGCAAGATACGAGGAGGGCTATTTCCAGAGTGGGTGGCACCCCCTGTGTCGTCAAGGTGACCGAGGGCACGCATGGATCTGGCGTTTTCCTAGCGCACACCGAACAACAGGCTAGGCAGCTGGTCTACCAGATGCTTGAGAGGGACATGCGGCCACTTGTCCAGGAGTACATCAAGGAGTCTCACGGACAAGACACTCGGGCTTTCGTGGTTGGGGGGAAAGTAGTCGCCGCAATGAGAAGGAAGGCTAGAGGCAGTGAGTTCCGCTCCAATTTCCATCTAGGGGCCAAGGTAGAGAAGCTAGAGATTCCCGAGAAGCATGCTGAAATCGCATGCAAAGCAGCGGAGATTATGGGTCTCGACATCGCAGGCGTTGACCTTCTTGATTCAAGCAGAGGGGCGTTGGTTCTCGAGGTCAACTCAAGCCCCGGACTCGAGGGGATAGAGGCTGCTTCGGGAGTCAATGTTGCGAGTAAGATAATCCAACACCTAGGAAAGCTTAGGGAAGCGCGGGATTCTCAGGAGGCCGCCTCGAAGAATCCTAGTGAACAGAGGGTTGGCGACGAAGGTTCTTCAGAGGCTTTCTAGCATTCTGGCAACTTCCAATCATTCGTCAAACACATCGTATTGAATGGCCACGGAGAGAAGCATTCAATACCTCGATGGGAGACTTGGACTCGTCCTTAGGGACAGGGATGCACCTCCTCTGGAGGCTGAAAGGCGAGACACATGGTAGAAAGAGAGTTGAACGGCCCACGGACAATGACATGGCCAAGTATGATCGGGAGGACCGATCAACACAATGGTCAGGTCGATTCGCCGGCTAGTCGCCTTCCCTCCAGACTACAGAGGCTTTCAGGCCTACCTTGGTACGAATGCTGGGTACAACAATTGAGGACCGAGAAGAAGAGCACCCATACCATCAGGGCGTACACAGTTGCTGCAAAGACGTTCAGCACCACCTGCCTCCCTGGAGAGGGAGATAGAGATTGGTCGGAAATGCAGTCAATCAGCGTAGAGGAATTCCACTCTATTGCCGATCCCAGCGGAGGAAGGATGGATGCATGGATGAACAGCCTAGGAGAGTTACGCCCATCGTCCCTAAATGCTAGGATAGCCGCTATTTCGCACCTTCTCAGGTGGTTTGGACACACTGTCCCAGACTGGATCCAGAGGCCCACTCGCCGTAAGACGCTACCCCGGACTCTTGGGAGATCCGAACTCAGCAGGCTGCGTCGGGCTACGGGGAATTCCGAAGACCCGCTTTCGTCCCCCGTTGTCACGATACTACTCGAAACCGGCCTTAGGGTCTCGGAGCTTTGTGGCTTGGACATAGAGGACCTAGACCTAGAGGACCTTTCTGCCCTCGTAATTGGGGGAAAGGGGGAGAAGGATCGCACTGTGCTTTTCACCGAAGCGACAGTCAAGGCTGTAGAGGCGTGGATGCCAATCAGGAGGTCTCGCAACAAACTGAGCTCAGAAGGTAAGGAGGAGCGAGCTCTGCTCCTCTCGAGCAGGGGAAGGAGGATGAATCCCAGATCTGTCCAGAAGCTGGTGGACAAACTAGCGGAAGCATCAGACATCCCAAAGTCTAGGCTGAGCCCCCACACCCTTCGCCACACTTTCGCAACGGGACTCCTTGAGCGCGGGGCGGATCTGGTGACGATACAGCGCCTCCTTGGCCACTCAAGCATAGCCACTACGAGGGTCTATCTCGAGATAGGGGACCAGACCCTGAGGGAGATTTACCACCGTGCACAGAACAGCCCCCCGCTTACCGATTTGCTCGGGGAAATGACGGAGGAGACGGTGGATGCTGAGTACGATAGCCAGGAAGTGTTGCAGCGAGTAGACTGACTACTTGCTTGCTGGGTTCTTCTTGTTCGACCTCTTGTCGACTGATTCCGGTCCTTTCCACTCCCTATTTGCACCGGCCCCGTTCCCGGAATGACCGGGGATGGGGCAGTGCTTGCCCGACCTGCATCTGCTGCAGTTGTCACGAGGGGGGTGGTCCACCACCTTCTGGAGTCGGCCATACTTCCTGCGAGGCATGAGGCTCCTTTGGTCAGGAGGGACTTAGCGGTTACGAATACACGCAACGTTCAACCAGAGTGACCACAACAGTGGCATGTGACAAGCGAGGGGCCACTTGGGCTGCATCCCGAGAGGAGCGTGCTCTACGCGCAGGTAATGGATGGCAATCCAAGGATGAAGATCGATGACGAGGGGTATCTGCGGCAGGCGAGTTGGCCAGGGGATGGGAGGGAGGTTTACCTGGGTGACGTCGCTAAGGCGTCTCTTCGTTCTCTCGGCCCTCACGACCCTCCAAAGTTCTCGGTACAGCCCGGGTACGATGAGCAGCGATGGGAGCTCACCTCTTCTGCCGGCGAGCTGGGAATTAGGATAGTTAGCGACTCATACTGGGGATTCGGGCTCATTGCTAGGTGTTTCATGAACAGGATAGAATTGACTGGGCCACTTGGTCTCAGGGCAAGGTGCGTTCATGACATCATCTCCTCCTTGGGGAGGAACCCATGGGAGCCGGTTTGGGTGAGGAGGTTCGAGAAGTCCACAAAGGGCCTGATTACAGAGCACGGGATCTCTTGGATGGATCTTGAAAGTAGGGGCAAGGCTGACATGAACGAGGAGATATTGGAGCTCGAGGGGGCAGTGAAGTCGCTAAGGGGCAAGGATGAGGGCATCGAAGGAATACTTGACTCCGCGTCTCAGGCCCTAGATGAAGCGCGGTCCGCATTGTCCGATAGGAATGCTCCTGCGGTGGAGAGGGCGCTGGGCAGGGCAACTAGCGCGATAGTCGAGGCTGATCCCAGTACCGAGGTTCGCTCATCCGAGCAGATTGCCTCAAGAGCTGGAGGGGCGATTAGCCCAACTGGCCCTGTCATTGAGGATGTTCAGGCAGCATATCTCCTGGAGGATGATGTTCCATTCGTCGACCTTTCCGAGGAAGAGTGACTTCCCTAGAACAAGGAGGCAATCCACGACAGGACGCCGTGGTTTGCTAGGTAAATCGTCACGGAGAACACTATGCAGGCCGCATAGATCGAGGTCTTGGATATCTGGATGGCGTCCTCTGACTCCTCATCGAAGTATCTTATCAGTCCAGCAGCTTGCTGAATGCCACTGCCCTTCTTCTCCTTCGCCATCGGCCCGCGCACCTGCCCTCACTATTTCAAGCCCGCTAAAGGTGAAATCATGGTTCTAGAGTCTCAATTAGCACGCACCCACCGTCCAACTCGACGATTCGAGATGCGGCGCTGACCGCAGTTTCGAGTCCGGCCGTCATCAGTATCTCCCTTCTGATTCCAACTTGGTTCTGAAACACTAGCCTGTGGCTGAGCATCTCAAGCACGTCGTGGTCCACTATCTGCCATATCCAATCGTCCCCCTCAATGGTGACTAGTGCTTCCACTGGTACGAGTGGCCCCTGCTCTCTGCCATTCGCCTGTGCTCTCTCTACCAATTCTACCAATTTTCTCGTTGCCCCGTTCGCATCCATACAAACCGGTTCGCCCGCGTTTTCTGCTATCCTTCTCCTGAGTACCCTCACTTGCATCCCACCTGCGACAATAGCCGCAAACCCAGAGCGCTTCGTTGGAGGTTTAACCATTTACCATCCTGATCTGGGTGAGAGGCGGAAAATGCGAGTCTATCTGAGGCGCCGCTTTCTCCGAGTGCTTGATGCGCTGTGCACGAACCGGTCAATCGTGAGTGGCGTGGGTGCGACATGGGAGGAGATGGCCTCGAGCAGCTCTCTGCTACGTGCGGTCGGCAACTGGAGGGATGGTTCAGAAGAGTGGTTTGCCGGATCTTTCGAGAGGCTGCCTGAGACAGTCAGGGTTAATCCCCTGAGGTCCGACAGTTGGTGGGTCGAGAGTTGGCTATCTGAGATTGGTTCCAAAGAGATAGCGTGGTTCGACGGTCCTGGGAGCGCCTGGGAGCTGCCTTTCGAGAGGGGGAAGGCTGAAGGCGATACCAAGAAGATGCTGGCCGCACTGCATGAAACGGGACGCGTCACGAGACAGGAGTCGGTGTCGATGATTCCCGTATTGGCTCTAGGATTGGGAGAGGGTGATATGGTTCTGGACCTATGTGCCTCGCCTGGCTCAAAGACCACTCAGATTTCCGAACACCTCATGGATAGCGGAATGGTGGTGGCGAACGAGATTTCTAGCTCTAGGGTCAACACTCTAGTGTCAAACGTCCAAAGGCATGGATCAAAATCTCCCGTGGTCGTGAATCACGATGGCAGGCACATACCTCGAATGCCGGACAGGGGATTTGACAGCGTTCTGGTCGATGCGCCTTGCTCTGGGTCAGGAACGACGAGGAAGAACCCTGAGATCTGGGGGAAATGGTCGCCCTCTGGAGGGAGGTCCCTGCAGGGGCTCCAGATTGGATTGCTGACAAGGGCGTTGCGGGTGACTAGGCCTGGGGGAAGGGTGGTTTACTCGACATGCTCCTTGGACCCAATAGAAAACGAGGCGGTGGTGGCTGAGATCCTCAGAAGGGGCAGTGGAATAAGACTTCTAGATGCATCGAAGATACTCAAAGAAGTCCCAGGGGATATGGGCATGTCGTCATGGCCCGTGCTAAGTGAGGACGGTTCCATCTCCGAAAGTGACGAGGGAGAGGAGTCAATGGCACCGCCAACCGAGGAATGGATCGAGGAGTCTCTGAGCAAATGCATGAGAGTTTGGAACGATAAGATAGGGGGAGGCGGCTTCTTCATCGCGATACTGGAGAAGTCCCCGGACATTGATGACTCATGGGGCGAGCCGCAATTCCGACAATCTCCCTCCGATACCAAAGAAGACCTGCCGAGCTCGCCCCAGCCGATAGGCGGGCAGGTTTCTGAGGCCATCTCGAAATCATGGGGAAGTTGCCCTCCAAACCTGTGGACCAGGGGGAAGAAAATTCTGTGGTCCACGCCCGAGGTGTCTGATGTCTGGTCCTCGGAGAGGAGGATTCGGAGTGGACGAACTTTAGTCCCCGGTGGGAGATGGAGACCTCTGAAGGTAATTCACATCGGTCTTGAAACTGCACGGATGAGAAAAGGAGAGATGGATCGAGTGGTCGCTAGAGCCGCCGGCATTCTGGTCCCTGAAATGAAATCAGGGTTCACTGAGGTTAGCCTATCTGTGATTGATGGCATACTGGCGGGTGAGGAGCCTGTTCCATCTTCCATAGGTGAATTGGAGGGAATGCGAGGAGGGCATCTACTCACTTGCGAAGACCTCTGCATACCCGTATGGATTGGAGGGAGAGTTACTTTGATGTTGAATGAATCGGAGAAGACAGTGCTCCATTCCCAGAGGGGCATTGTGGGCAATGTGGAAGAGGAATAATGGGTAGTCTCTGAACGAACGTCCATTGAGCTCTCTTGAATTATTGCATATGTTCAATAGCCTGACCTCCAAACTAGGTTTCCGGGAGCATTATGCTTGATGATACCGACCGAAAAATAATCTCAGTTCTGGAGAGGGACGCCAGGGCCTCCCTACGGAAGATTTCCGAGGAGGTCGGGGTGGCACTAGGGACGGTTAGCAACCGAGTGAACAAGATGGAGGATAGCGGTGTCATACTCGGCTACACGGTCAAGCTCGATCCGGACAAGCTCGGTTGGGGGCTCAATGTGGTAGTCGGCCTGAGGATAGAGAAGGGAAGGTTGATCGAGATTCAAGAGAAAATCGCACGGGATCCACGTGTTTGCGGGGTTTACGACGTCACTGGGGACTATGACTCAATGGTGATAGCCAGAGCACGGGACAGGGCCGATCTGGATGATCTGTCGAAGAACGTTATGTCGATCGATGGAATCGAGAGGTCAGTAACCCACCTGGTCCTGAATACCGTCAAGGAGTCTCCGCCGACCCCTCCGGAGAAATCCGATTAGCGTCGATATAGGATGATATCAGAGGGACTAGTTTCGGGGCATGCGGCAGCAATGACTCGATTGTCCTACCCTCTGGTTTCATCACCCTCATCAGGACGGTCCTCATTTCCTCGTCCACAGTGGCATCTAGGGACATCAGGCGGTCCCTCAGGAACCTCTGCAACTGTCCTCCGGTCCTATCCCAGTCCATTGCGACAATTACAGGGGGCCCCTTGTCGACGATGTTCCTCATCCCATAGGTATCGTGAAGGTACGCGATTAGCCTCGATCTTGACCATCCCTTGTTGACCTTCTCGATGGTTCCGGTGAATCCTAGCTCCCTCAATGCCCTCTCGTCTTTGGGGCCCTCTACGATTACTGGACAGTGACTTCCGCCCTCCTTGACGGGAGCGTTTCTAGAGATGGCAGTGGCGATTGCCTTGGCGGCCTTGTCGAATCTTATCGCCCTATCTGGGGGCCCTTCCCTGGCAGGCATTGTGTGCCTCATTATTGGACTTGTAATTTGTAGTTGTTCTATGGCTATCATCAGTGTCTCAGTGGAGTCGTCTCCGGATTGCTTATGAGGGGAATTCGCACCCGTTGGCACGGGGAGAGTCTTGCAAATTGAGAACGCTCTCTTCAATTGGCTCTGGGACTACTACATGTTCTGGTCCATACTAGTGTCAGTTCTCACATTCACGTGGCTCTATCATCACTCGTTCTGGTACACCTCGAAGGACGGTGAGGAGTTCGAAAATCCGGACATGATAGAAGTGGGAGTCTTTCCAAAGCACAATGACGACATGAGGTTGGAAGTTGCTTGGACGATTGCGCCTTTCTTGCTAATAGTGTGGCTCACGTATGTGTCTTGGGCCCCATTGAATTCGGTATGGGCAGCAGTGGATGACGTGGATGCCCACGGCTTCGAGTGCGAGGACGGTTTCTCTTCCAATAATGAAATGGACTCGATCGGGATGATAACTTCGGAATGCTACCACGTCATAGAAATCACTGGCAAGCAGTGGGTATGGCAATTTGACTGCCTAGAGCTTTCTGCCGATCTCTGCGATACCAGTAGCACCACTATAGATGTCTATGGCACCATCCCCGTACTCAATCTGAAAGAGGGTGAAACTTACTTGGCGATAATGACTTCGGAGGACGTTACTCACGCACCTTGGTTCTTGGAATTAGGGATGAAGGAAGACGTCCTATATGGGCAGGATACGAGTCTATGGCTAGCCATTCCAGAGGGCACTAGTGATCACGTCATACTCTGTGCCGAGTACTGCGGTGATGCCCACTCAGTTATGGCGGCAGTGTTGGATGTTCACCCCTAGGTGGTTATTATGAATGCTAGAATGAGCAGGAGTCTGATTGTTCTTGCATTGCTCTCTGTAGCCATGATCATAACCCCAGCAGCGGTTTCCTATCCAACCGGCGTTAGCGGGATCAAGGATTCCGGTTGTAACTGTCACGGCGCAGTTGCTAGCTCGGAAGTTGCCGCATCGATAAGTGGGCTTCCTGACCAATACAACTACTCCGAGGAATACGAGATCGTGATATCGTTCTCAGGAGGCCCCACGGATGCTGCAAACTCGAATCAGGGTGGATTCAACCTATGGGTGAGTGATGGCGCCCTAGCAGCAACTGATGCAACCGTTCAGTCATATGGGGAAAATGAAGCGAGCCACACCGAGGCAGGAAACGACCAGACATCATGGACGATGACATGGATTGCCCCAGCCAGCGACAAGAACGTGGAGTTCATACTTCACGTAAACTCCGTCAACGGAAACGCGGATGGAAACAACGGCGGAAGCTCGGGTGACCTCTGGAACAGGCTATCCGCCAAGGTCTCGCCACCCATCTTGGTTCTGGAGCAAGCCGATCCATTCGTCGTACTTTCTACCCTGATCATCGTTTCTGCTGTCCTACTAATCATCACTCTGGCTTACGTTTTCTACAGAACGAACCCGGATAACTTCACATGGGACTACTTCGCACCTTGGATAGCCGATTGGCTAACAAGCACCGATCACAAGAAGATAGGGACGCTGTACTTCGTCGCTGGGTTGTTCTTCCTGGGAGTTGGTGGAATAATGGCGCTGATGATCAGAGTACAGCTTGCCATCCCTGGAAATGACTTCCTTACCCAGGACCAATACAACCAGTTCTTCACACTCCACGGCACCACGATGATCTTCCTAGCTGCGATGCCGCTGATTAACGGCTTCGCAAATTGGATGGTACCTCTGCAAATTGGGGCTCCGGATTTGGCACTCCCCAGGATAAATGCGATGTCTTTCTGGCTGCAGCCGGTTGCCGCTCTACTCATATTCACGGGAGTGTTCTCGGGTTCGGGTGCAGATACTGGGTGGACTGGTTACGCCCCATACGTGGTTAGCGATACTGCGCACTTGGGAACCACGATGTGGGTCGCTGGGCAGATTCTGCTTGTGGCATCTTCCACCCTGACTGGCATCAACTTCCTGACTACTATCGCGGTAATGCGTGCACCGGGCATGGGATGGCTACAGATGCCACTGTTCACTTGGTCCATCCTCATTGCGAACCTTATGCTGTTCCTATCCATACCTGCCTTCGGAGTGGGGCTGATACAGGTGTACCTCGACAGGGTAGTCGGGACCGCATTCTACGATGTCTCTGCTGGAGGTGACCCTCTTCTCTGGAGTCACCTGTTCTGGTACTTCGGACACCCAGAGGTATACGTGGTCATAGTGCCGGCCTTCGGAGTGATATCCGAGGTAATAGCAACCAGCGCGAGGAGGTCTATCTTCGGATACAGATCCATGGTCTACGCTATGGCTGGGATTGGCATTGTTTCATTCATTGTCTACGGGCACCACATGTTCACCAGTGGAATGAGCCCGACCCTGAGGTTCGTTACCATGCTAACCACAATGTTGGTGGCTGTTCCGACCGGTATCAAGATTTTCAATTGGTTGAAAACGATGCATGGTGGTTCCTTGGTCTACAGGACCCATACGCTATGGACTCTGGGCTTCTTGGTCACGTTCACAATTGGGGGCATCTCAGGGATGTTCTTCCCATCTATCGCGATGGACCTGCACCTGCACGAGTCGTACTTCGTGGTCGCCCACTTCCATTACGTTCTGGTTGGGGGAACGGTATTCGGATTCTACGCAGCCATCTACTACTGGTTCCCCAAGATGTCTGGGAGGATGATGGATGAGCGCCTAGGGGTCATTCACTTCCTGACTGGCTTCATCTCATACAACGCCCTGTTCTGGCCTATGCACAGACTCGGAGTATGGGGAATGGCCAGGAGGCATCACACATACTTCGTTACAACGGAGGAGGCGATGGGCGCACTCCCGATTGAGGCAGCTGGTTGGAACATGTTCATCTCGGTCTCAGCATTCCTGTTCTTCTTCTCCAACTTCTTCCTTGTCGCGAACATGATCAAGACGGTCATTAGAGGGGAAAAGGCCCCTGCCGACCCATGGGGCGGATGGTCTTTCGAATGGATGACTGCGTCTCCCCCGCCTACTCCGAGCTTCGATCCACACGATCTACCAATCCTGAGGGATGCGAACGAGCACATAGCCAACGAGCCTGGTTCGCTGGGCAGACTATTCAACAGACTGATGGTGAGTGAAGACGAGGAGGTGTCACATTGAGCGATCATGATGACCACCATCACCCAAGCGCATGGGGGCCTCATGACTGGGGTCACGGAGCACCTCACAACTCATGGTCACCATTGATCATGAGTATTGGATTCGGGGTATTCCTCTTCTCATTGGCAGGGGTCTTCGAGTGGGGCGAGTTCATGGATGCCAGTTACATCGGGATCATCATAGCTGGTCTAGCTATCGTCTTCTTCGGACTCTCGGTGTGGTGGAGGCAGGACTACTCTTTCGATGGTGGATACGAGCCTTTTGCCACTGGTACCCCATTCAGGGGAATAGAGATCAGGAAGGTCGCTGTTTGGGTCTTCCTGATGTCCGAGATGATGGTCTTCACTTCCCTCTTCAGCACCTACATGAGGTACAGGTTCGGAATCAGGTCCTGCGAGACGGTATTCGAATCGGGGGAATGGGTCGAGGGGGCGTCTGTTGTATGCTTCGAGCCGGCCAGCCACCTGATTGCCTCTAGCTGGTTCCACATAGCACCGGGAGCAATCAACACGTTCGCTCTGATCATCTCTTCATTCACAGTAGTCCAGGCTCTTCGCTACGCTAGCAAGGTGGACATCGACGAGGACAGGAGGAGGAAGCTGGTAACCCGTTACCTAGCTTCCACCTGGTGCCTAGCAGTTCTATTCCTGACCCTGAAGATGGTGGAGTGGTTCATAGGGTTCCCACTTCCAGAGTTCCTCGCAGAATACAACCACGGAGACACGATGATTGCCTCCCTGTATTCCGAGGGTTACCTGATCAATGCTGATGCATACCAACACCATGCCTACGACACTCACTACCTCGCCTCCCACGGGCACGGACTGGACCATGACTCAGCCCTCTACTTGATGATGGAAGAGGGAACTCACTCAGGTGGGCAGATGATGGCGAACATACGTGTGAGTGCCTCTACGTTCTATGTCACTACAGGGACTCACGGTGTTCACGTACTGGGTGGAATCATTGGACTGACCTACATGACATTCAAGGCTAGCAAGGGCGGATACACTCCCGACAACGCTGTCTCCATAGAGTACTTCGGGCTCTACTGGCACTTCGTGGACCTAGTATGGGTCCTCGTATTCCCGTTCTTCTATCTGTACTGAGGTGAAAAAATGGCGCACTACACAATAATGGGACGCGATCCCTACTGGATGAACTTCTACGGACTGATGATTCTCACGCTTATCGAAGTGGCAGCAGTGGGATTCGAGTTGCCAGAGGAGCCGATTTTCATCTTCAGCAATTACACGCTGATGATACTCGTGGTGATTGGAATACCCAAGTTCATCATGATCGCTATGATTTTCATGCACCTTTACGGTAGCCCGGATTCCGGGATCCTCACTGTGACGGCCCTCTTCCCCGCATTCTTCATCATCATCATGGTACTCTTCATCGGATTGACCCACCCAGAGGCGACTACGGGCCTCCCAGCATGGTGTAGACCCGGCAACTATGGGCTCTGAACGCCAAAAGGATTCATGCATAACGTCGTCCTCGCAGGGCTACTGCAGACGTCGCTTAGCCTGGTATAGCGCCGGATTTGAAATCCGGTGTCCTCGTGACTCGGGAGTTCAAATCTCTCCGTCTGCGCCACTATTCGTTTGGAATTGAGGCCGCGCCTCGGATAGATAGTTGATCCTCGTGATAAGCCATGGAAATTGGAGTAGTGAGCACTGCTTCTCCATCCACATTGACGAACATAGTGGGATTGTGGCTATCATTGGTTGGCTCCCCGTCCTCCCCCACGGCGCGGACCTCCAGCCTAGTAGCGTTCCTCATGCTTATCTTCCCCCATTTCCCCACGTGGGTGCCCTTCTCCAATGGTCCCATGACCAGCAGCATCTGCAGCTTGCTCAATCCGAAAGCCATCAACAATGACCCGTTGCCCTGTGTAGGATAGGCACCTGGTGTGACTTTGAATCCACCACCGAACGTCTGGCACTGACTCATGCAGAACAAACCCGAGAAAGTGAATTTCTGACCTGGTTCGTCATCTATCTTGATCCAGCCCGGTTGGTTCCTCCAGCCGAGTATCGCCCTGATTCCAAGAAGTTGGTACTTCAACTGCCCTCGGATCCACTTGAACTTCCCCTCATTCTTCATGCGGTTTACAGCCGAGGTGACTCCGCTGTCGATCTCAAGGAAGCTCCATCTGACCATGTTCCCACTGATCTCGGGCTCTCCATCCACCAGATGGTGCTCTGGGTCAGGAATCGACTTGTGTCCCTTTGCGGGTGGTCCTTCGACCCTGAACGCTCCGACCCTCCTATCGACTCCACTGACCAGTATGTCGACTGCTCCCTGCATCTCAGGGAATTTGTTACCCTTCGGAGTCGGTATGCCATGGGCCCTGGCGTAGTCATTCCCAGTTCCTATTGGTAGTATCCCCAGAGTGGTACTGGATCCCCTGAGGCCAGAGGCGACCTCGTGAACCGTCCCATCCCCCCCGACAGCCACGACTAGATCGTAATCACCGCTAGAGAGGCTGTGTGCTATCTCCGTGGCATGACCGGGGTACTGCGTATTGTGAAGATCCACCTCGAAGCCTGCTTCTGCCAATGCAGGCTCGAATTTCTCCCATTGTTTGGCTGAAAGGCCGTCTCGGGCCTTGGGATTCAGTATGCAGGCTATTCGGGTCATGTCTGCTCCAGCGAGCGTCTCAGACTTGAATTCTGCCGAAGCAAGCAATGATGTGTGGGGATTGAGTGGAAAGCATCGTTCGAGATGGGTGAAGAGAGCTCTTTCATGCGACAGGCGCTGAGTTTGGGCGCTCGAGGTGGATTCAAGGTGATGCCCAATCCACACGTTGGTTGTGTCCTAGTGAGGGATGGCAAGGTCGTCGCTGAGGGCTGGCACGACCACATAGGAGGGCTTCATGCAGAACAGATGGCGATTGCCGATGCGGAGGAAAGGGGAATAGCGACACAGGGGTGCACTGCATACGTCACCTTGGAGCCATGCAACCATTTTGGGAGAACGCCCCCCTGCACAGAGGCGCTTCTCTGGGCAGGAGTTAGTCGTGTAGTCATAGGTGCCATGGATCCAAACCCTACAGTCAGGGGCGACGGTGCGAGAACCCTCAGGGAAAATGGGGTTGTCGTTGATTGCGGTATTCTCGAGAGGGAGTGCGAGGAACAGATGCGTCCGTTCATGAAATGGTGCAGAACACGAAGGCCATTGGTTCTGCTGAAGGCTGCAATAGACATCAATGGAAGGATTGATTGTTCACCCGAAGAGGCTTCGACTAGGTTTTCTTCTACTGAGTCTCTTGGTTTGGTACATGATTTGCGGGCTGAGTCAATGGCTGTACTAGTGGGAGTCAATACGGTGATCCGAGATGACCCTTCCCTCACAGTCAGGGGACCTGACATCGGCCCTAGGACTCAACCCATGAGGGTGGTAATAGACCCCAATTGCAGAATTCCGGAAAATAGTAAGGTGATTACAGATGGGGAAGCGCCTACCCTCCTCGTCAATTGCTGCGAGAATAGTGGTTCGAATGACCCTGGTAATGTTGAGAGGGTGTTCCTTACGGATGACGATGGCGAACTCTCTGTTGGGCGAATTCTGGATATGCTTGGGGACCGTGGGGTCCAGCTTCTCATGGTGGAAGGGGGTGCTGACACATGGAGGAGATTCTTAGAGGCGAAGGAGGTGGACATCGCCCATCTCTGCAAATCCCCTGTGGAGCTCTCCGGAGATGGAGAGTCATTCGATGAGAGTGAGCTCTCTGATGCTGGTCTGTCCAAGATCGAGTCATTCGATTCCGGCGGAGACGATGTCTCGCGCTGGAGCAAGTAGTGGTGGGCGATACAGGATTCGAACCCGTGTCCTAGCGTCCGAAGCGCCAGATGATATCCAGACTACACCAATCGCCCAGCCATTGACGATGGCCCCTCCATTTTCAATCCGACGGATGGCACACAATTACCATCCTAGCCAGACTTCGGTGTACTTTGATGGGAGATTTCAGAGCTACTCTCCACCCCCTCTGGGTGATTAGTTCCTCCAATTCAGACCATTTTTTGCCCATTACTGTGAACTCCTCTTCGAGGCTCTGCGAGAGAACCTCGGGACCGGTTGGGAGCATTGTCGAAATGACGCCCTCTGGATCAACTTCCCTAGCAGATGAGAGTGCGGACAAGAAAAGGTCGAGTCCGTCTTCGGACTTCCACGAGCTTCTCCCATAGGGTGGATCAAAGGCAAACACGCAGTCACTCCTCGTACCCCACAAGGAACCTATTTCTGATGCGTTGCACTTCTCGACCCTGTAGTCAGCACCTACCCAATCCAGATTCTTCCTTGTCCCTTCAACCATTCTTGAATCAAGGTCGCTTGCTAGTACTCCTAGACCCTGTAGTGCTGCTTCTATCACTATGCCTCCTGTTCCACAGAATGGATCTACAACCTCTCTGACTTCCCTTCCTGACCTGTGTCCAAGTGAAATGAGTAAGCGTGCCTGTCTCGGCTCTAGTGATACTGGTTTGAAGAATGGCCTGTCTGTTGGAGACCTTCCAGAGTAGTTCTCCCTCTCCCATTCCGAGTTCCTGATTCCCCAGACAACTACTGATTTCACGTCTCCCAAGGGATCTGGATGGGCTTCTCCCTCGGTTTGACCGGCGATAACCACTGAAATCTCTATTTCTGGGTCTCCTAAGTCGACAATATTCTTTCTCGAGGATATTCGAGCCCCTACCTCCATTTCGATATCCTTGCTTGAGATGCCATCTATTCCAATCCCAATGGATCTTGATCTTACAGCAAATGTCCCTGGCCCCATGAACTCGGACGACCATTCTGAGATGGCCTCTCCGATCTGGGATGACGTAGTTCCTTCATTGATGATGAGGCTCGCTGGGTTTTCAAGTACGTCATCAATCAATGCGGCCCTAGAAATTCTTGAGTTTGTGTTTTCCTGAAGGGGTATGCACACCACCCTCGGGTGGAGAACCTCTATTTCGCCCAACAGTGACTTTGTTTCCTCTCTGAATAGCCACGGATGCCATCCATTGCCAACTAGGGTGAGCATCTGCAAACGTACGCCTCCAATTGGTGCGCCGGGGACTTCAACCCTAAATGCCTCGACCGGTACCAAGTGCCGCAGAGGCAGGCGGAGGCGAGTAAATGGGCTGTAATTTGAGGGATCTGGCACCTGCAAGACCAATAGATCTCAGTGACCTTTCGGGACAGCGGGTGGCTGTTGACGTCTTCCTCAATGCATACCAGTTCATCACCTCCATGACCGGGGAAGATGGGAAGCCTCTTTCCTACAAGGGAAAGCCTGTTTCTCACCTTATGGGTTTTCTGGACAGGGCTTCAATCATGGTTTCAGAGGGAATTGACCCTGTTTTCATTTTCGATGGGAAGCCTCACAACCTGAAGAGGGAGACTCTCGATGGTCGTAAGGAAAGGAAGGTGGAGGCAGTTGAGAAGTGGGAAGCAGCAGTTAGGGAGGGCGATATGGCAGCGGCCAAGAAGCTTGGACCTCAGACTGCCGAGTACAACCGAGAAATGGTTGCTGAGACAAAGCGTCTTTTCGATTGCATGGGACTGACATGGCTAGAAGCCCCAATGGAGGCCGAAGGAGCCAGTGCCGTCAGGTGCAAGAGAGGGGAGGTTGGGGCTGTAGCTAGTCAGGACTGGGACACGCTACTCTATGGGTCTCCCGTGATGGTAAGAAATCTAACCGCTCACGGAACTAGGAAGTTTGGCAGGGTGATGCAGGCAGAGAGGATTGTCCTTTCCGAGATGCTCGGGGAATTGGGCATTACTCACGAGCAGCTTGTAGACCTTGGTATAATGATAGGAACCGACTTCCACCCTGGATTCAAGGGAATAGGGCCTAAGACAGGACTCAAGCTAATCCGAGAGCATGGAAATCTGGAGGCTGTGGCAGAAGTCAAGGGACACGAGGTTCCCGAAAATATTTCTGAAATCAGGTCTCTCTTCCTTGAACATCCAGTCGGTCCTGATCCCCTCCCCGAATCGACAAAGGCTGTCGAGGAGGATATGAGGGGATTCCTGCAGGATGAGATGGGCTTCTCCGAACAGAGGATGAGGAGAGCCTTGGATAGATTGGGGAGTGTTGGAAAACTGAGATCTAAGAGTAGGCCGACTCTCTTAGACTTCTGATTTGTTGCGGCCTCCCCGGGGACTGAGTCGCCCCCGGGGTGCCTGTCTCCGCTATGTCATACTAGACGACTGCGGGCCGAACGAACGAACGCAGCTGCATCAAAGGATGCCGCTGTTCTCTTGGTCATCGGGTATGCCATCGCCATCGTCGTCA
>Ga0208764_10000421_pt1 | contig 27301 bp, 32 predicted proteins | sample ETNtaG_18_FD_185762 | JGI IMG/M metagenome (GOLD analysis project Ga0208764, IMG submission 185762) | Marine microbial and viral communities from oxygen minimum zone, Eastern Pacific Ocean - ETNP201302SV91 (SPAdes) (version 2) | ecosystem: Environmental > Aquatic > Marine > Oceanic ... | reverse complement strand
CATGCAGATGGCATAAAGAAACTTCAAATCTTTAGTTATTAATATCAAGTACAGTAGCTGGGTCTAGCCTTTTCTGAAACCAATTGAGTCTTACATCTAAATGGGCACCGGTAGCTCTTCCCGTTGATCCAACAGTACCTATAATATCTCCTTGTTTTACTTTTTCACCCTTCTTCACCAAGATCTTATTCATATGCATATATAAAGTTGAAATACCATGTCCGTGATCAAATATTAAAGTTCCTCCAGTATAAAATAGATCAGATTCTACTAAAGTTACAGTTCCATCTAACATGGCTTTAATTTCAGTACCTTCATCTGCTGCAAAATCCAATCCGTAATGCGGCCACTTTGGTTTTCCGTTCAAAATTCTTTGACTTCCATAAACACCTGTGATGATTGCATTTTCAACAGGAATAATAAATTTATTTTTAAAAAAAGTTAAATCACTATTAATTGCTCTAGCCTCTCCTATCCATTTATTTTCTCTTTTAATTCTTTCGTAAACTTCTTCTGGAGGCGTTACCTTTTTTTCCTCAAGTCCATCTATTCTTTGAATTTTATATTCCCTTTTAAAAACTTTTTTTATAATTTTTTTTTCATTTATTTTTATTACAATGTCATTTTTTCTATCTCTACCCAAACCAAAAACAAAATAACCATCGTTTGTAACTTTTACTTTTTTTTTATCGATAAAAACTTCAGAACCTGGCTCTGTTTTACCAATAATAAAATGTCCCTGAATAAATTTACCTTCAAATGTAGTGGCAAAACTTGAGGTTGTGACAACAAAAAATATAAAACTTATTAAAATTTTCATTTTTTTTTTATTTTTTCGTATCTTTGCTGAGCTTCTTTTGGTGAAAAATAAGGTTCTTGCAACTCGACGTTCCAATACGTTAGTTTGTTCAGAGGTATGGCTTTCCCAGATACTGCACAAACAACATAATCACCTTTCTCGATGATTTCAAAATTATTTGAATTAAATTTAAGTTTTGCTTTATGTCCATTCATGTTTAAATTGATATGATATCTATAATATATGAATTTTGCAGTAATAGGAAGTGGTGGCAGAGAACATTCGATTTGTTATAAGCTAAAACAATCTCCTAAAATAAAAAAACTGATTTGTATACCAGGAAATGCTGGTACACAAAAAATAGCAGAAAATGTAGAAGAGGACATTTCAAATTTTGAAGCTATATATAAAATAATTAAAAATTATAACATTGATATTGTAATTGTTGGGCCAGAACAGCCACTGGTTGAAGGGATCGTTGATTACTTAAATTCAAAAAAAATTAAGGTATTTGGTCCAAATAAATTTGCTTCGCAATTAGAAGGCTCGAAAGCTTTCATGAAAAATTTATGTAAAGAAAATAATATTCCTACCGCTAACTTTGGTGTATTTGATAATTTAAATGACGCTTCTAAATTTTTAGAGAAAAATGCAATGCCTGTCGTAGTTAAAGCTGACGGTTTAGCAGCTGGAAAAGGAGTTTCGATTTGTAACTCTATGGAAGAAGCTCTAAAAAATACAAAAGAAATTTTAGATGGAAAGTTTTATTCTTCAAAGAGAGTGGTTTTGGAAGAATTTTTAAAGGGTGAAGAATTAAGTTACTTTTCAATAGTAGACGAAAATTCGTATTATTTTTTTGGATCCGCTCAAGATCATAAAAGAGTTGGCGAAGGAGACGTTGGTCTAAACACTGGGGGCATGGGCGCCTACTCCCCTTCTCCTTTACTCACTAAAAAGCTAGAAGAAAAAATTAAAAAAAAAATTATAGAACCTACTCTTAAAGCAATGAAAGATTCGGGACACTCATATAAAGGTTTTTTATATGCAGGTTTAATGATTAAAGAAGAAGAACCCTATTTAATTGAATACAATGTCAGAATGGGTGATCCTGAATGTCAGGTCATAATGATGAGGCTAAAAACAGATTTATTAGAAATTATAGATTATGCAATAAATAACAAATTGAAAAATATCAAAATAGAATGGAGTGATAAAAATTGTATTACTATTGTTGTTTGTGCAAAAGGTTATCCATCTAATTACATAAAAAATAGTGAAATTAAAAATTTACTTAACATACAAATAGATAAAAATAGCCAAATATTTCACGCTGGAACTTGTTTAAAAAATAATAAAGTTTATTCAATTGGTGGCAGAGTGCTCAATGTTACCTCTTTTTCTAAAAATTTAATTGAAGCAAGAAAAATATCCTTAGATAATATTAATAAAATAAATTGGAATGATGGATTTTTTAGAAAAGATATTGGTTGGAGAGCAATAAATAATAAAAAAATATGAGAATTATAGCTGGAAAATTTAAAGGCACTTCCATTTATGGTCCAGAAAATAAAAAAATTAGACCATTAAAAGATATGGTCAGAGAAAGTATTTTTAACTTTCTTCTCCATTCAAATAAAATATTATTTAATATAGAAAATGCTAGAATTTTAGATCTATATTCTGGCACAGGCTCTTTTGGACTCGAATGCTTATCGCGAGGTGCAAAAGAAGTTTTTTTTGTTGAAAAAGAAAAAGAAGCTATAAAAATTTTAGAAAAAAATATTATTAAATTGAATGTTGGTCATGAAACTAAAATACTTCATGGTGATGTCTTCAACGCATTCGAAGACGATAAAACTTTTTTTACTTACTTGCCTCATATTAAATTAGATCTCATTTTTTGCGATCCACCTTTTAAGAATGAAAAAATAAATTCTTTAATAGAATTAATAGTAGAAAAAAATCTATTAAAAAAAAATGGAATTATTGTTTTTCATAAACATAAAAATACTAAAGAAAATATAAACATTCTTTTTAAAACAATTGATAAAAGAACATATGGCCTTTCAGAAATAATATTTGGTAAAGTTTTATCTTCTTAATTTTAATAATTTTTCGGTCTCTGTTTTTATTTGCTCTACCGCTGGCTGATCGTAAGGATTTACGTTCATTAAACGAGATAGAAGTAATACTTCTAAAACAAAAAAAGTAAATACCGAACCTAATTCATTTTCGTCATTTTTATTAAAAATAAAGCTCCTAAAAGATATCTTCTTTTTGCTAAAAATGCTTTTAGTAGCTTTGCATTGTGTATTAATAATAGATTCTATTTTATTTCTATTATTAGCGTAAGAACTAAAAAAAGTAAAAAATTTATCCTTAGGACCATCCAAATAAAGTTGCATTAAACTATGGTGATCTTTTGGACATGTAGAGACTATTGGCATTATACCTTTGCCTTTTTTTCCTAAACTCTCTCCTATTAATTGTTGGTACCATGAACCAAGATCATTTAGTCCTGAATCATAATTTAAAATTACAGAATTTCTTATACCCTGTTGGTATAAAGTATAAATTGAAGAAACATTTTTAATTAAAGAATAAACAAAATTTTTATTTTTTATTAATTTATTTAAGTTTTTAAATTTAATTAGATCTAAATTCATCAAAGCTGCGGGAAACATGCCAACCTCAGAAAGAACAGAATATCTTCCACCGATAAAATCTTTATGTTCAATGATTTTAGCATTTAATTTTTGTCCCAAATTAATTAAAGAACTTTCTTTTAATTCAGTAATAATGGCAAGCTTATTTTTTACTAAAGGTTTTGGAAATAAAAGATTCAGATTTTTTATAGTTTCAAGCGTATTACCAGATTTAGAAACAACTATAAAGCATGAATTTTTTATATTTTTAATTTTCTTATAATTTAAATAAAAATTTGGGTCTAAATTGTCAAAAAAAAATACTGATTTTTTTATTTTGCTTTTAAAAAAAGAATAAATAGTTCTTGTTCCTAAAATAGATCCACCGATTCCAACTATAATAATATTTTTATATCTTGAAAAATTTTTTACCAATAAATTTGAAAAATCAAACTCGTAATTTTTTTCAAATGATTTTAAGAATGGAATGTTATTATTTTCTAAATCCAATAAAAGTGATTTGTAAATTATTTTAGTTTTTTTAAAATTATTAGAATATTTTTTTGAATTTGATAAATGATTTTGAAAAAAATTATTTTTTTTAAACATTTATTTTTTTTGGATTTTCTTTAATAATGATTCTTCAACACTACTTGCTTCTGTGGAGCTTTCTGTTATTTGCTCTTCTATTTTCTTTTCAAAAATCGAATCTTCATCTTTTTTAGTCATGTCAGATGGCGTTGGTAAATTTTCGAAATCTGGTGGCAATATTAAGGGATCTTTTTTTTTAACTAAAAATTCATCTGCAGAATTCGCTTTCTCACCTGTCAATCCTCTTTTAATTGAACCCATGGTATTACAAGAAGGAATTAGTAAAATTATTAGTATTAAATAAAAAAAATTTTTAAGCATTTTTTGACTTCTTTTCTTTTTTTATTACTTCAGTTGCAATAAGTCCAATTATACCTGTGGTTATAAAGATATCAGCAACATTAAATATAAACCAATGGTAATTATTTATATGTATGTCAATAAAATCTGGTACTGAATAATAGTATATTCTATCAAACAAATTTCCAAGTGAACCACCCACGATTAAAGACAATAAATAAGTATATGCGCCTTTTAATTTAATTAGAAAATATATAAGTCCTAGATTAACTGCTATTATTATAAATGTTAATATATGATAATAAATACTAGCTTCCATAGATACCAATCCAAATCCAATACCTGAATTCCAAACTAAATAAAAATTTAAGAATGGGTATATATAAAAATCAACATCTGTTCCTGTTGATTGCAAATTAATTAAGTAAAATTTTGTAGCTCTATCTAAAGAAAAAATACATAAAATAATAATAATTTTTTTCATTTAGTTTTATTTTTTAATACACCGTTGCATCTCTCGCATGGATTTCCCAAAATTTTCCAACATCTGGAACATTTTTCACCTTTTGCTTTTTCAACTATAACACCTACATTGGATATATCGTTTAGTTTAAAGAGTTTATTGTCATTAATCATTTTTTTTACACATGCTTTTGATGTAATAAAATATTCAGACAAATTTATGTCCTTAACAAGTTCTAAATACTCTTCTCCAAGATAAATCTCTATATCTGCTTCGAGACTTGAGCCAATGTCTTTGCTAGATCTTTTAACTTCAATTCCTGCATTTACAACATTTCTTACTATTTTTAATTTTTCCCACTTTTCATATAATTTCTTGTTTTCCCAGTTTTCTGGAATTTTAGGAAAATTTTCGAGATGTATACTTGTTTTTTTTTCAGCATTAATAATTTGAAAAATTTCCTCTGTTGTAAAAGAAAGAATTGGAGCAAACCATTTTAATAAAATATCTAGTGTCAATGACAATAAATTAGTACAGTTTTTTCTTTTTTCAGATTTTAAATCATCGCAGTAAAGTACGTCTTTTCTAATATCAAAATAAAATGCTGACAAATCTAGTGAACAGAAATTTAGTAGTTCTTTATAAAGCTTATGAAAATTATATTCTTTAAAATATTTTTCAAAATTTTTATTAACTTCAAATATTTTGTGAAGAATATAACGTTCAAGTTCTGGCCATTTATCTATTTCTTTAGAGCTTAATTTAAAATCTACTTTTTGATCATTTAAATTTCCTAGTAAAAATCTAAAGGTATTTCTAATTTTTCTATATGACTCCGCATGTTGTTCTAAAATTGAATAGTCTAGTCTGAGATCTTCAGCATAATCTGAAGCTGCTACCCATGTACGCAAAATGTCAGCTCCGTACTTCTTAAGTATATCTTCTGGTGCAATTATATTTCCCGTTGATTTTGACATTTTTAAACCTTTGCCATCAACTACAAAACCATGGGTAAGAATGCTTTTAAATGGCGCTCTACCTCTAGTTCCGCAAGATTCTAGTAAAGAAGAATGAAACCAACCCCTGTGTTGATCTGAACCCTCTAAATACATAGAGGCCGGCCAAAGTAAATCTTTTCTTTTTTCAAGTACATAACTATGAGTGGCCCCACTATCAAACCAAACTTCGACTATGTCATTGGACTTGATATAATCGTCCTTTTTATATTTTTTTCCTAAAAATTTTTGAGGGTCATCTGTGAACCAGCAATCAGCTCCTTCTTTTTCAAAAATTTTTGCAATATTTTCTATTACCTCAAGGTCTTTTAAAGGTTCTTTTGTTTTTTTTGAAACAAAAAGAGGTAGAGGCACTCCCCAAATTCTTTGTCGAGAAATGCACCAATCCGGTCTAGTTTCAATCATAGACCGAATTCTTTCTCTCCCTCTTTCAGGATAAAAATCAGTATCATCAATTGCTTTAAGTGCTTTTTTTCTTAAATCCTTTTTTTCCATAGAAATAAACCATTGAGACGTAGCTCTATGAACCAAAGGCGCCTTTGATCTCCAGGAATGAGGATAGCTATGAGTAAGTTTTCCATTTGCCAATAATTTTTTACATTCCTTAAGATTTTCAATTACAATTTGATCTGCTTTAAAAATATGAATTCCTTCAAATTTTTTTATATGTTTGGTGTATCTACCGTCATCATCTATTGTATCTAAAGATTTAATTCCATGTTTTAAACACAAATTAAAGTCATCTGGTCCATGACTTGGAGCACAATGTACAACGCCTGTTCCTTGCTCAAGAGTTACAAAATTTGCTTCCAACATTGGCACATCGTATTGATATCCTAAATTTTCAAAAGGATGTGAGCAAATTGTTCCCTCAAAATCTTTTCCCTTAATTTTTTTAATTAATTTATACGCACCTAATTCACACTCCTTCGAAACTTGATCAAGAAGTTTTGTGGCAATTACAATTTTTTTATTATCAAAATTCTTTGAACCTGTATTAATCTCAATAATTGAATAATCCATATTTTTATTGTAAGCCAAAGCTTTATTCGCAGGTATAGTCCAGGGGGTAGTGGTCCATATAACAATTTCAACATCTTTTAATAAATTAATTTTTGAAGTTTTGACTTTAAAGCCAACGTATATTGTATTGGAAGTGTGGTCTTTATATTCAACTTCAGCATCAGCCAAAGCGGTTTTCTCTACAGTAGACCAAAGAACAGGTTTGAAACCTTTATATAAACTTCCATCTAATAAAAATTTTCCCAACTCTCTTACTATTTGCGCTTCGGCATCATAGCTCATTGTTGAATAATAATTTTTCCAATCCCCTTCAATGCCTAACCTCTTGAATTCTTCTGTATGAATTTTTATCCATTTTTCAGCAAACTCTCTACATTCTAGTCTAAAATCTTTTACTGGGACTTCATCTTTATTTTTTTTATTTTTTTTATACTGCTCTTCAATTTTCCATTCTATGGGTAGTCCATGACAATCCCATCCGGGGACATAGACCGAATCTTTTCCACTCATTTGATGAAATCGTGTAATAATATCTTTTAAAATTTTATTTAATGCTGTTCCCATATGAATGTGCCCATTTGCATATGGAGGACCATCATGTAAAACAAATTTTTCTTTACCTTTGCGAGACTCTCTAAGTTTGCTGTAAAGATTTAAATTTTCCCAAATTTTTAAAATTCCAGGTTCTTTAACTGGTAAATTTGCTTTCATTGAAAATGAAGTTTTTGGTAAATTAATATTTTCTTTACTCATGTCCTTAACTTTGTTTTTAAACTTTTTTTCGCTAAAATTACATCTTTATTCATTTGTTTTATTAACTTCAACGCACTACTAAATTTTATATCTCTTCTTATAAATTTTAAGAAATATACTTTTAATTTCTTTTTATAAAGATTTTTCTTAATACCAAAAAGGTTTATTTCAAGAAAAACCTCTTTTCCTTTAAAAGTTGGTCTAGATCCTAAGTATGCAACACCATTTGATATATTTTTTTTGTTTTGTATTGATACTTTAACTGCATAAATTCCAGTTTTGGGTAGTATATAATTTTGAATGCGGATATTGCACGTACGATAACCTAATTTTCTTCCTATTTTTTTTCCTTTTATAACTTGACCGGTAATTGACCAAAATCTTGAAAGCAATTTATTCGCTAGATGAATATTTCCTTTTTGCAAATATTTTCTGATGATAGATGATGAAACTATTTTTTTTCTATAATTATATGGAGAAATATTTAACAATTTATAATTATATCTTTCACTAAATTTTTTTAGAAGACTTATATTTCCTTTTCTTTTGTTGCCAAATTTAAAATTACCACTAACAAAAATTTGTTTTGGATATATTTTTTTATAAATAATTCTCTTAATAAAATTATCTGCATTAATTTTTGAAAGCTTTCTATTAAATTTTATATTAATTACAAAATCTACTCCATATTTTTTAAATAATTTAAATTTTTCATCTTCTAATACCAGTCTGTAATTTGTAATTTTTCTATTAAAAAACATGATTGGTAGTGGAGTAAAAGTTAAAATTCCAAATTTTAATTTATTTTTTTTTGCATATTTTTTTGCATATTTAAAAACTTTTTGATGCCCTTTGTGGACTCCGTCAAAATTTCCAATTGCTAAAGATGACCTTTGATATTTCTTTGGAATAGAAAAACTGTTAAAAATTTTCATAATTTACCAACTCAAACTTTCTTGATAATATTTCGTTTCTGTTTCATATTTACTCAAAACTTTATCGTAATTTTCAATTGCTGTATTTGAAAACTCTTTTTTGTGAATACCATCAATTATTAATAATGAATCGAACTTCATTTTATTGGCGCCTCTTATATCTGTTCTTATATTATCTCCTATAGCAAGAATACTTTCATTCTTTTTTACACAAAAATTATATATATCAGGATAAGGCTTTCCGAAGTAAATTACCTTTCCTCCTAACTTTTCAAAAACTGCAGCAAGCGAGCCAGCGCAGTACTCCGTTATTGCTCCTCGATGAACAATCAAGTCAGGATTCGTACAAAGCATTTTTAAATTTGTATATTTTTTTAATAAATTTTCATAATATTTTAATGTTGCTATTTTGTTATCAAAAAGCCCTGTGCATAAAATAAAATCACATTTTTCTAAGCTGGTATTATTTTTTTCTAAACCCTTAATTAAATCTTTGTCCCTTTCGGGGCCAAGATGATAAAATTTTTTTCCATAAGTATTGTTTTTCAAAGTTTGTAATGCTGCCTCACCTGATGTAAAAAGATTTTTTAAAAATTTTTTACCCATATTTAAGCTTATCAAGTATTTCTCCACACTATTTGATGGTCTTGGAGCATTTGATATTAGTACAAATCTTTTATTCAATTTATTCAAGTTTTCTAGAACATTTATTGCTTTTGGATAAAGTTCAACACCATTATGAACAACACCCCACAAATCTATTAAAAATGTATCGTATTTGCTTTGAATTTCGCTTAACCCCTTAATAAGTTTCGTTTTCATGATATTAATGATTAGCTCAAGAAGGATTAAAAATACAGTATTTTGGTATATTTATGATATAAATTCTAACTATTTTGAGGGTATTGAAATATTAATATCGATCATTATATATCTGCATATAAAAAATTAGGAGAATTATAAAAATATGAAATTTAGACCATTACATGATCGTGTTTTAATTGAGGTTTTGGATAGCGAAGAAAAGACAGCTGGAGGGATTATTATTCCTGACACAGCTAAAGAAAAACCTCAAGAAGGAAAAGTTGTGGCTATTGGATCTGGCGCCAGAACCGAAGATGGAAAAATTATACCAATGGATGTAAAAGTTGGAGATTTAGTACTATTTGGAAAATGGTCGGGTACTGAAGTAAAAATTGACGGAAAAGAATATAGTATAATGAAAGAATCTGACATTATGGGAATCTCGAAAGGAAAAAAATAAAATGGCAAAAATTGTAAAATTTGACACAGAAGCAAGAACCAAAATGCTAAAGGGTGTAGATACGCTTGCAAATGCAGTGAAGGTAACTCTGGGACCTAAAGGTAGAAATGTAGTTCTAGACAAATCTTATGGTGCTCCTCGTACAACAAAAGATGGCGTAACAGTTGCTAAAGAAATTGAACTTCAAGACAAATTTGAAAATATGGGAGCTCAAATGGTTAAAGAGGTAGCCAGCAAAACAAATGATGAGGCTGGGGATGGAACTACTACTGCTACAATTTTGGCTCAATCTATAGTTAGAGAAGGAATTAAATATGTTACTGCTGGAATGAATCCAATGGATGTCAAACGAGGATTAGATAGTGCGGTAGCACATGTAATTGAAAAACTAAAAGCATCTTCAAAAAAAGTAAAAACAAATGATGAAGTTGCTCAAGTAGGAACTATTTCTGCTAATGGAGAAAAAGAGATAGGAGATATGATTTCTAAAGCAATGCAAAAAGTAGGTAATGAAGGTGTGATTACTGTTGAAGAAGCAAAAGGTCTTGAAACAGAATTAGATGTTGTAGAAGGAATGCAGTTCGATAGAGGATATCTATCTCCTTATTTCATCACAAATGCAGATAAAATGACAACTGAATTAGAAAATCCTCTAATTTTATTGCATGAAAAAAAATTGGCAAACTTGCAAACAATAGTACCTCTTTTGGAATCTGTTGTTCAGGCAGGCAGACCACTGATGATAATTTCTGAAGATGTTGAAGGTGAAGCTTTAGCAACTTTAGTTGTAAACAAATTAAGAGGTGGACTAAAAGTTGTTGCCGTTAAAGCTCCAGGATTTGGAGATAGAAGAAAATCTATGCTGGAAGATATTGGTATTTTAACTGGCGGACAAGTAATCTCGGAAGACTTAGGAATAAAATTAGAAAATGTTAAAATAAATGATCTTGGTTCTTGCAAAAAAGTAAAAGTTGATAAAGACAATAGTACAATTGTTGCTGGATCTGGAAAAAAATCTGACATTGAAGCAAGATGTAATCAGATTAGAAAACAAATAGAAGAAACAACTTCAGACTATGATAAAGAAAAACTTCAAGAAAGATTAGCTAAACTTGCAGGTGGAGTTGCTGTAATAAAGGTTGGTGGAGCGACAGAAGTAGAAGTTAAGGAAAGAAAAGATAGAGTAGAAGATGCACTTAACGCAACAAGAGCTGCTGTAGAAGAAGGTGTTGTTGTTGGTGGTGGATGTGCATTACTCTATGCCGCTCAAGATTTAGAAAAAGTAAAATCTAAAGGAGCTGACCAGAAAGCCGGAATAGACATTGTTAGGAAAGCATTAGAAGCTCCAATAAGACAGATTACTACAAATGCTGGAGTAGATGGCTCGGTAATCGTTGGAAAACTTTTAGAAGGAAAAAAAGCAACTCAAGGGTATGATGCTCAAAACGAAGAATATTGTGATATGTTTGCTAAAGGAATTATAGATCCAACTAAAGTTGTAAGAACAGCATTACAAGATGCAGCCTCAATTGCTGGATTATTAATTACAACAGAAGCAATGGTGGCTGATAAACCAGAAGAAAAAGAATCTGGTCCTGCTATGCCTCCTGGTGGAATGGGTGGTATGGGAGGAATGGGTGGAATGGGAATGTAAACCACTTAAATTAATGAATTTAAAAAAGGCCGCAAAGTTGCGGCCTTTTTTTTTGAAATAAGTAAGCAAGCTTGTGAATTTAAAATGCATCCATCCTTGAGAACTCTAAGATTGTTATCTTTTAAAGTTTTACCAGTTGATGTTATGTCAGTAATAATTTCTGATGAACCTATAAATGGATAAGTTTCTGTCGCTCCAAGACTAGGTACAAGTTTGTATTGTGTTACTCCTTTTGAAAATAGAAAATTATTGGTCAAATTTGGATACTTTGTTGCAACGCGCAATCTGGTATTTTTTTTATCTCTAAAGTCAAAAGAAATTTCTTCTAAATCTGCTACTGTTTGAACATCTATCCAGTCATTAGGAATAGCAACAACAACATTAGCCACTCCAAAATCAAGTTTTTTTTTAATTTCTATTTTTTTTTGAAGATTGATCGACGATTCTTGTAGTAGATCTAAACCCGATATTCCTATGTCAATAGTTCCGTCACCCAGTCTTTGAATTATCTCTTTGGCATGTAAATAAATAATTTTTGAATTAGGCAAATTCTCTATTTGAGCAAAATAATTTCTTTCACCTCCATTAGTGGTTGGTTTTAAATTTTTTTTTTCAAAAAAACTTATTGAATCATCTTTTAATCTTCCCTTGCTTGGCAAACCTATGGTTATTAAATTTTTCATTTTTGTAAATTGTTTAAATTAATTGCTGCTCCAACTGCCGAAATATTTTTTTTAGATCCTAAGCTTTTCAATAAACCATCGTATCTGCCTCCTCTTGCTATCTCCTTTTTTGAAGAATTATATATCTCAAAAACTATTCCTGTATAATATTCAATATCTCTACCAAAGCTTGTTGAAAAAACAGTTTTAGAATTTATTTTTGATAAATTTTTTATATTTGATAAATCTTTAAAAACATTATTACTTAAATTATTTTTTTTAGTAAAACCATTTAATGTTTTTTCTAATTGATTGATTGGACAGCTAATTTTTAAAAATTCTCTAATAATTTTCACAATCTTTTTATTTTCTGTAAATGATCTTGGATCTTTTATTTTTCTATCAAATCTTAATAAAATTTCAGAGATTTTACGGTTTGCAATTTCTTTACTTTGATCAAAATTTTTCATTTCATTGAATCTTTTATTGTCTTGTTCAACTGCAGCCGGGTCCACGTCGGAGTTGGTCTCTAATCTATTAAGTAAATCGTCAAAATATTGAGGTCTCCAAAAGTGTCTCTTTATTCTCATCTTCCATCTTTCTGGAATTTTTAAAGACTCAATTAACTTTTGAAATAAACTTACATCGCCTACTTTGATCGAAGTATCTTTTACTTTTATTTTTTTAATTGAATTAGTAATTGTTTTTAGAACTTTTAAATCATCATTAGATTTATTTTTAGAACCTAAAATTTCTATCCCTAGCTGATCGTTAATAACCTCGTCTTTTAAATTATTCGATCTTCTGTAAGCTTGACCTGAGTAAAAAATTTTTGAATTTGCTTTAGAATTATCTTTTAAATATTTTATACAAGAAGCAACAGTTAAATCTGGTCTTAGACAAACACTCTTTCCAGTATCGTCCTCAAATGTAAGCATCAATTTTCTAAAATTCTCACCTGATCTTTGAATAATATAATCTGAATCTAAAAGAACATCTGGTTCTGATAAAACAAAACCATCTTTCTTGAAAACTGTTATTATATTTTCAGAATAATTTTTTGATTTCATTTTCCAGATCCTCAATTTTAATTGAGCTTTCATTGCCGGTTTCAAGATTTTTTAATGTTGCTTTTCCAGATTTAATTTCATTTTCCCCATACAAAATAACAGCTGGAGATCCAATCTTATTTGCATACTCCATTTGTTTTTTTAACTTACCTTCTCCAGGGTAAATCTCGGAACTGATATTTGAAGTTCTAAGTTTATTTAGTATATCAACATATTCTTTGTTTTTGTTTTTATCAAAAACACATATGACTATTGGTCGTGTAGCTTTTGTCTTAAAATCTTTTTTTTGCATCAAAGCAAACACAAGCCTATCAAGACCAATTGATATCCCGGTAGCGGGACAATCAAAATTTCCAAAATTGCTTACAAGATTGTCATATCTCCCCCCTCCTCCTATTGATCCAAATTGAATGGTTTGTCCTTTTGAATTTTTTACTTCAAAATTTAAATTTACCTCAAAAATAGGGCCCGTGTAATATTCCAACCCTCGTATAACAGAAGGATCAAATTTGTAATTTTTAAAATTATAATCTTGAAATATATTAGCAATTTCTAAAACATCTTCAGCTTCGGGAGCTTTGTTTTTTAAAGCATTTTCAATTGTTTTGATCTGATCATTTTTAAGTTTTGCTCCTTTTGTATAATCCCCAGATTTATCTCTTCGACCTTCTCCAAGAAGTTTTTTTGCTTCTTCCCATCCAAGCCTATCGATTTTATCGAGAGCACGTAGTATGATTGATATCTGATCTTTTGATTTAATTTTTAATTTTTCAAACAACTTATCAGTGAATTTTCTAGAAGAAATCTTAACAGTATAATCTGCCTTATCTAATCCGCACTTTTCTAGTATCTCAGATATTAATACACAAAGTTCTGCATCAGCCTGTAAATTTTTTGTTCCTACATAATCTGCATCAAACTGTAAAAATTCTCTATATCTGCCAGGTCCTGGTTTCTCATTTCTCCAAACTGTTCCTAATTGATAACGCTTGAAAGGTTTTGGTAGTTCAAGATAATTTTTTGCAACATACCTTGCTAAGGGAGCAGTAAGATCGTATCGAAGTGATAACCATTTTTTTTCGTCTTTAAAAGAGAAGACTCCTTGATCAGGTCTTTCTTTGTCAGGTAAAAATTTTCCAATACTATCCGTATACTCAAAACTTGGCGTTTCGAGATATTGAAATCCGTATTTAGTCATAATTTCTTTAATATTAGAAATTATAAAATCTCGGATTAATAATTCTTTTTCTTGCCTATCTACAAAACCTAAAGGTAAATCCTTTGAGGGTTTAAGTTTTTTTTCTTTACTCATTTTTTTGGTACAGCAGGGTGGATTCGAACCACCGACCCCTAGTTCCACAAACTAGTGCTCTAACCGACTGAGCTACTGCTGCATAACTCCTTTTTATATTATTTGTTAATAAATTTGTATTTTAAATATGTAATGATTTAGCTAAGCAATGGCCTAGCATGTGCAAAATGGTGTTTTGCATTTAGAATTTTTATGATTTTTAAATTTTCAATCATTGTTGCAAAATAGCATAATTTTTCTACTTTGCAACAATAGATTGTATGCAGTTAAACTTTTTGTAAATTAACTGCTGAAGGACCTTTTTGACCAGTCTCAACATCAAATGTTAATTGGTCGCCTTCATTTAAGTCCAAGCTTGCCGCTTGAGCTGCAGAAGAATGAACGAAAACATCTTTTTCTTTGTCTTCACGTTCTATAAAACCATAACCCTTTTGTGGGTTAAACCATTTTACTTTTCCTTTTATACTCATGTTATTACCTTTCTTTGTTTAATTTAAATTCATTGATAGACAATCTAACAACAAATTTTTTCAGGGCAGTTCAAATAAAATTTAATAAGTTCTGACCCAAATTTTTTATGAAATTTATTGAAATACGATTAAGCTTTTTGCAGTTTAACTGCGGAAGGACCTTTTTCGCCGTTCTCAACTTCAAATGTCAATTCATCACCTTCGTTCAAATATTTAAGACCAGCTTCTCTTACTGCTGTATGATGAACAAAAACATCTTTTTCTTTGTCTTCACGTTCAATGAAACCATAGCCTTTTTTGCCATTGAACCATTTAACTTTACCTTTAAGACTCATGTACTCGTTCCTTATTTGTTTATAATTAATTGTAGAAACTCTACAACAAAATCCCCTTTAATAGATTTAAAATAGATATGTCAAGTTCAAAGATTGCGTATTAAGTGGTGGCCAGGGACGGAATCGAACCGCCGACACAAGCCTTTTCAGGGCTCTGCTCTACCGACTGAGCTACCTGGCCTAATTAAAACCTATAAATTATTCTACCTTTGGTTAAATCGTAAGGAGTAACTTGGACCAAAACATTATCGCCGGTTAATATTCTTATTCTATTTTTTTTTAATTTTCCAGCAGTATGTGCTAAAACTTCGTGATTATTTTCAAGTATTACCTTAAACATAGCATTAGGCAAAAGCTCTTTTACCCGTCCTTTGAATTCTAAAAAATCTTGTTTTGACAAATATTATCCTTTCTTAATTTCTATAAAAAATTACAACACAATTCAATATTCATTTTAATCTTTTAATTTTTGCTCCACAATTAGACAATTTTTTTTCAATATTTTCATAGCCCCTGTCTAAATGATATATTCTATTTATAATTGTTCTTTCTTTTGCAACTAGAGCAGCCAAAACTAAACTTACTGAAGCTCTTAGATCTGTAGCCATTAATTCAGCTCCATAAAGTTTTTTCACACCATAAATTTTTGCTTTACTTCCTAGAATTTCAATATCAGCTCCCATTCTTCTTAGTTCAGGTACATGCATGAATCGATTTTCAAAAATATTTTCTTTTATCGTAGAAGTCCCATTTGCCTTTGTCATTAAAACCATAATCTGCGCTTGTAGGTCAGTGGGGAATCCGGGGAAAGGTTTTGTTTCAATATTTATGCTATTAATTTTTTTTGAACTATTTACTATTAAATAATTTTTTTTTGTTATTATTTTAACATTCATTCTTCTTAAGAAATTTATTTCTGTAGATATGATCTTTGGGTTGATATTAACAATTTTTATAATTCCATTTGTTAAAGCTGCTGCAATTGCATAAGTTCCAGCTTCTATTCTATCAAAAATAACCTTGTGCGTTGTTGCTTTTAATTTTTTTACACCAAATATATTTATACTTCTTTTGCTAATTTGATTAATTTTGCATCCTATTTTTTTTAAAAAATCAATTAAATCCTGAATTTCCGGTTCTGATGCGCAATTTCGTAGCATTGTTTTTCCTTTTGAAAAACATGCTGCAATTAAAATATTTTCGGTAGCACCAACTGAAATTTTTGGAAACTTAATCGTACAACCTTTTAAACCTTTGTTTGCTGAAGCAATAATATAACCATTTTTGACTTTGATTTTTGCTCCCATTTTTTTTAAAGCATTTAAATGTAAATCTATTGGTCTAGATCCAATAGAACAACCTCCTGGCAAGGATACTTTGGCAGCACCATATTTTGCCAAAAGGGGACCCAAGACTAAAATTCCTGCTCTCATTGTTTTTACTAAGCTATAGGGGGCAAATGTTTTTAATTTTTTCTTATTTCCTATTTCAATTGTTTTCTTATTTTTATTTAATTTAATTGATGATCCAATTGTACTTAATAGTAATGTCATTGTTTCAACATCTCGAACTATTGGAACATTCTTAATGGTAATTTTTTTATCTGCCAATATAGTTGCAGCCAAAATTGGCAAAGTTGCATTTTTGGATCCAGAAATTGAAATTATGCCGGATAATTTCTTGCCGCCTCTAATTAATAGTTTTTCCATTAATTAACAATTATACTTTTGGTAAAGTAACACCAGTTTGCTTCATATATTTTCCATTTCTTTTTTCATAGGTTGTTTTTGGTGTTTCGTTGCCTTGTAAAAAAACAAACTGTGCAGCTCCTTCATTAGCATAAATTTTAGCGGGCAGTGGTGTCGTATTGGAAAATTCAAGTGTGACATGGCCTTCCCAACCTGGTTCAAGGGGAGTAACATTAACAATTATTCCACATCTTGCATAAGTGGATTTTCCTAAGCAAATAACCAGAATATCTTTAGGTATTTTAAAATACTCTATAGTGCTTGCTAAAGCAAAAGAGTTTGGAGGTATTATACACTCACTCACTTTTCTGGAAACAAAACTATTGTTTTTAAAATTTTTTGGATCAACTAATGCTGAATCCACGTCAGTGAAAATTTTAAATTCGTCAGAAACTCTAGCATCATATCCAAAAGATGACAGCCCATAAGAAATTACATTATTGCTTTTTTGTTCAGAAATAAATGGTTTTATCATTTCTTTTTCTTCTGCCATTTTTTTTATCCATTGATCTGAAAGAACGCTCATTTATTATTTGTTATTTTTTTTTTGAATTTTGATAGGAAAATTTTTCTTTTCTTAAGGTTATTTTTTAAAGATCTCTCGATTTTTTTTCTTCTTTGTTCTTTTTGTGAATATATTTGCATTCATTCTATTTTTGGGTCGGATTAGTCAAATCATCAAGTGTTATTATTTTTTTAATATCATGTGTTTTAACTTCCTCTTTTACTTCAGAATGAGATTCAGAGGACAACATTCTTTTTGCTCTACGTTGAGCTAATCTGGCTTTTCTTTTTGCCTCTTTCAGCATAGCTCTCTCTCCACGTTTTGATTTATAATCATAATGTATGCCCATAAATTTACCATCAATTGATACTTGTTTTTACTTTGTTGTTTAATGATTTGCAAGTTACTTAAATAATATGGCAATTTCTTGCTCGTTTAAAATCTATATATTCAACCTGAAAAGGTGAATTTTCTTCTATATTATATTATTTAATCTAAATGGAATTTATTTTTATAATCCTCAATAAGATTAGAATTTTGTTCATTTTTATACAAAATAAAATTTTCACAAACTAATATATCTAAGTTTGTCCCCATAAAACATTTAAAAGCATCTTCTGCAGTACAAACTATTGGTTCACCTCTGACATTAAAAGAAGTGTTCACAAGAATTGGACAACCAGTAATCTCTTTAAATTTTTTTATTAGGTTATAATACCTTAAGTTTGTTTCTTTGTGCACAGTTTGTATTCTGGCAGAATAATCAACGTGTGTTATTGCGGGTATTGACGATCTCTTAATATTCAATTTATCAATACCAAAAAGTTGCTTGTCTTTTGTATTCATTGGTATTTGTAATTTTCTTTTTACATTTGAAACTAGTAACATGTAAGGACTATCACAATTTAACTCAAACCAATCTTGAAGATCTTCTCTCAAAATGGAGGGAGCAAATGGTCTGAAGCTCTCTCTAAATTTAACTTTTAAATTTAATTCTTTTTGCATTTTTTCTGATCTTGGATCGGCAATAATGGATCTGGAACCAAGAGCTCTTGGTCCAAATTCCATTCTTCCCTGAAACCACCCGATAGTTTTTTTATTTTTAATTTCATTAGCCACACATTCAATAAGATCTTCATCATTTTTTTTTTTATAAACAGCGTTTAAAGATTTTAAAGATTTTTCAATTTGGTCATTATTAAATGATGGACCAAGATATGACCCTTTCATTTCATCTTTTGCTGAATCTGATTTTCTTTTATTTCCAAGCTCTTTATGCCAAAAAGCTAATGCGGCCCCCAACGATCCGCCCGCATCCCCAGCAGCAGGCTGAATCCAAATATTTTTAAATCTACTATTTTTTAATATTTTTCCATTTGCAACACAATTCAATGCCACTCCTCCTGCCATACATAAATTTTCTGTGTTAAAATCATTCGCAAGTGAAGATACTAATTTTAAAACTATTTCTTCAGTAACAGATTGTATTGATGCTGCAATATCCATATGAAACTGTGTAAGAAGTTCTTTATCTGGATTTCTAACTTTTTGTCCAAATAATTTTTCAAATTTCTTATTGGTCATTGTTAGGCCAGTTGCATAATTAAAATATTTCATATTTAATCTAAATGATCCATCTTCTTTTAAATCTATTAACTCTTTTAATATAATATCTTTATATTTTGCATTTCCATAAGGAGCCAAGCCCATTACTTTATATTCTCCGCTATTAACTTTAAAACCTGTGTAATATGTAAATGCAGAATAAAGAAGACCTAAAGAATGGGGAAAATGAATTTCCTTCAACATTTTAATATCATTTCCTTTTCCGATAGCTACTGTTGTTGTGGCCCATTCCCCTACGCCATCTAGCGTTAGAATAACAGCATCATTAAACGGAGAAGGATAAAAAGCACTAGCAGCATGACTGTAATGATGTTCTGAAAAATAAATTTTATTAATATCATTAAAATTTTCATCATGTTGTTTTAGTTTTTCAAATAAAAAATTTTTTTGAAAAAGTTTTTCTCTTAACCAAATTGGCATTGACATTGAGAAAGATTTAAAACCTTTGGGGGCAAAAGCTAAATAAGTTTCTAATAATCTTTCAAATTTTAAAAAAGGTTTTTCAAAAAAAACTACATGATCAATTTCACTTAGTTTAATTTTTGAATTCTCTAATACAAATTCAATAGCATTAAAAGGATAATCAGCATCATGTTTTTTTCTTGAGAATCTTTCTTCTTGTGCAGCTGAAATTATTTTGCCATCATCAACTAAAGCAGCTGCACTATCGTGGTAAAACGCTGATATTCCTAAAATACGACTCATTAAAAAATTGTATAGATAAAAGGAGCTATTGCAGATCCTTGACTAAGAATAATCAAAGCTCCAAAAAGAGCAAGAACTATGAATAAAGGCCATAACCAATATTTTTTTCTTTGTTTCAAAAATTCAAAAAAATCTTTTAAAAAATCTATCATTAAAATTGCTTTTTCATTGAACCTATATTCTTTTCTCTTTGTATCCAATAAGATTTTTTCTTACTAAATTTAATTTTCATTAAATCTTTTCCAAATAACCTTAGTATGAAGGCTAGCGGTGAAACAAAAATAAAGTATATAAAAAATATAATAACTGGTGAAATTATTTTTCCTAATAATTCTCCAAATTTGAGCCAAAGTTTATTTAAAGGTGTTAAAATTTTTGAATTTAATAAACCTAAAATTAAAAAAATAAGTGATATGACAAGTGGTAATATTTTTATTTCATAAACGTTTTCAAAAAAAGACCAAAATGCTATAATAAAAAATACAGCAAAAAAAACTAAGCCAAAACTTCTATTTGAATCTAACTTTTTTTTTCTCATTAAACTCAAACTACTATCAATTTATTTTTTTGTAAATGTAGTCAATCCTAATTTTTTTCCTGTAATTCTCGTTGATGCGCAATGAATGTGGCTTCTGTCCACAATTAAGGATTCTCCAATTTTCCACTCATATATAAATTCAATTTCCATTCCCTTGAGATTGTTAATATCAATATGAGTTAAATATTTCTTATGTAGCTCTTTATCAAACTCTTTTTCTCCGATATGCTGGTTTGATCTATCGTTTTGGTCTGGTCTAGGTTTAAAATTTAGTTCATCTGGATTAATTGTAAAAGTGGTTGATCTACCATACCATCTTTTTTTAAAAAAGATTGTATCTCCAATTGAAGACAATGGTGTAACAACTTGCTTATAAACAACATCTTCTTTTTTAAATCCTGAATCAACATGTATTGGAAGTGGAGAAAAACTTTCGTGGAAAAGACCGTAATAATCTTCACCTGATTCTGATGTTAAATTGTCCATTTTAAAATCGCCTAAAAACTCTTTTAGTCTATTAAAATAAATTTCATCTAATTTTTTATCATAATTTTTTTCCCAAACTTTTTTTCTTATGTTTTGTTTCTTATTAAATGTTCTCTCTGGGAGCTTTTTATATAACTCCTGGATCAATTTAATTTCTTGCTGTGAAAAAATATTAACTTTTTTTGGTGGGCCCTCTAAACTTTTAATTCTTTCTAAATTATCGTGTTTCATAAAAATTATTAGATTTGAAACTAAACTTTCCTTTTATAAATACAATAAATTAATAATTTTCTGATTCAAATCAATATTCTATCCTTTAAAATAGTACTTCTTAATTAAAACTGCGACAATTAGAATAATAAAAAAACCAATTATTGGTAAATAAATTTCTGGTGATTGAATAACTGGTAAAAAACTAAGTTCAGCATTTTGATCAATAATTTTTTCAACGCCACTTCCAAGAGCCGCTGTTACAAATGTGGTTGGAAGTATTCCTAAAAAAGTAGCGATAATATAATTTTTAGATGACATGTTAAAAAGGACAGGCAAAATATTTTGTATTGGAAAAGGCGTTCCTGCTCCTCCAATAAATCTGAAACACATAAAATATATTGTTTCATTTTTATTAAAAAAATCTATAAATTTAGAAAATTTTGTTTTAAATTTTTTTTCAATTATATCGCTAAAAAAAGTTTTAGCTAAATGATATAATAAAAATCCGCCAAATGTATTTCCCAATATTAATATAAGCGTTCCTAGCCACTTACCAAAAATAAAACCTATTATCAAAGTAGGCAACAACATAGGACACAACAATAAATTTAAAAAAATAGTAATAACAAAAAATATAGTTGTTAAAAAAATGATATTTTTATCCTTATATACTAGTATTGTTTCCCTGTTTTCTTTTATAAAATCATAACTTGTCAGATCTTTTAGATCAAAGGTTGAGAATAAAAAATAAACAGCTACAAAAAGGACTACTAAATATAGCCCACCCAAATAAATTTTAAGATTTGAAGATTCTAGTTTCATAGTTTAACTTTTAACTGTACTTATAAGCTCTTATTACCTATAAATATCAAAAAATTTTAACAAGAACTAAATAAATTTATGAAAAGGACGTATCAACCAAGCAGAATCGTAAGAAAAAGAAGACATGGATTTAGATCCAGGATGAAAACAAAAGGTGGTAGAAAAACTCTTGCTAGAAGACGAGCAAAAGGGAGAAAAAAAATATCTACTTAGATTAAAATTCCAAAAATGATTAAATTTAAGAGCCTCAATCGTAGTAAAGACTTTATTAACATTTTAAAGAAAAAAAGAATAAGCACCAAATACTTCACAATCTATTTTGATAAAAATATAAAAAAAATTAACAAATATCTTAATATTAGTTTTGTTATGAAAAAAAATATTGGAAATGCGGTCATTAGAAATAGAGTAAAAAGAAGACTAAAAAATGCAGTCCAAAAAATTTCAAAAAAAGACAAGCTGATAGATCTAAAATACACTTATGTAATTTTTGGTAAAAACAATGTATATAAAGACAAATTTTCAAATGTTTTAAGTGAAGTAAATGAAACATTTAAAAAAATAAATAAAACTAACTAAATTTTATGAAATTTATAAATAATTTTTTTATCCTTATAATAAAATTCTACAAATATTTTATTTCGCCTTATTTTCCATCCAATTGCAGATATCTTCCTACTTGTTCTGAATATTTTATAGATTCATTAAAAATTAATGGAACATTTAAGGGTTCGCTATTAGGAATAAAGAGAATTTTGCGATGTCACCCAATTAAAATTTTGGGAGGGAAGAGTGGATATGATCCAGTCCCTAATTTAAAAAAAGGTAAAAAATAAATGGAAACAAGAAATGTATTATTAGCTGTTGTGCTTTCTACAATAGTTTTGATTTTTTGGGCTACTTTTTTTGAAGCCCCCATCATTGAACAAGAAGTCAATGAAAAACAAATTTCAAAGGAACAGGATCTTTCTTCTCCTTCAATTGATGAAGAAGAAAAAGAAATAAAAAATGAAGTAGGAAGAAATGATATAATTAATAATACGAAAAGAATTAAAATTGAAAATGAAAATATAAAAGGTTCAATATCTTTACAAGGTGCTATTATAGATGATATTATTTTTAAAAATTATAACAAAACTTTAGATGGTGAAGATAAAGTTGTTTTTTTAAATCCAAAAAATTCTGCTAATGAATATTTTATTGAAACAGGTTGGGTGTCTGCACCAAATCAAAAAATAAATTTACCTTTAATAGATACAGTTTGGAAAAATAAAGGAAATAACATTTTAACTCCTAATAACCCAGTTAATCTTGAATGGAGTAATAATGAAGGATTGATTTTTTCAAAAAAAATTGAATTAGATGAAAAATTTTTATTTAAAATTACACAAACTATAAAAAATAAATCAAATAACTCTTTTCAATTTTATCCTTATGCTCAAATAACTAGAAAAGGTAAACCCGAAGGAAGGCAAATATATATCTTGCATGAAGGTTTTCTTGGAGTTTTTGGTGAAGAGTTAAAAGAAGAAAATTTTGATGATGTTGAAGAAGAAAAATTTTCTATTAATACCACAAAAGGATGGTTGGGCATTACAGATAAATATTGGCTAACTGCAATAGTTCCCGAAAAAGGAAATAAATTTAAAGCAGAATTTTCAGCAAAAAATGAAAAATATAGAGCTAATTATATTATAAGAGATACTAAAATTCTTAACCCCGGGAGCTCTATTTCAAATGAAGTAAACACATTTGTTGCCGCAAAAGAAGTTGCTGCAATAGACAACTATTCTGAAAAATTAGGAATTGAAAAGTTCGATTTAGCAATTGATTGGGGTTGGTTCTATTTTTTTACAAAACCTCTTTTTTTTATAATTGATTATTTTTTTAAATTAACTGGAAATTTTGGTTTAGCGATTGTCATTATTACGGCTTTGGTTAGATTGATTTTTTTCCCGCTCGCTAATTATTCTTTTAAATCAATGGCAAAAATGAAGATACTTCAGCCTGAAATGATAAGATTAAAAGAATTGCATAAAGACGATAAAGTTAAATTGCAGCAGGAGATGATGGCTCTATACAAAAGAGAAAAGGTAAACCCTATTTCTGGATGTCTACCTGTATTGATACAAATTCCATTTTTCTTCGCAATTTATAAAATGCTTTATGTTACTCTAGAAATGAGACATCAACCTTTTTTTGGTTGGATCAAAGACTTATCTGAAAGAGATCCGACGTCTATTTTTAATTTATTTGGCCTAATCCCATGGGATCCACCAACTTTTTTAATGATAGGGGCTTGGCCTATACTTATGGGTTTGAGTATGTTTGTACAACAAAAACTTAATCCGACTCCACCTGATCCTATACAAGCTAAAATTTTTATGTTTTTTCCTATTTTCTTAACAATTATATTAGCTCCATTTCCTTCAGGATTGGTCGTATATTGGACAGTAAACAATGTATTAACTATTGCTCAGCAGTGGGTAATCATGAGAGGAACGAAAGTAAAAACGGTCTAAGCTTTTAATGTCAACAGCCGAAAATTTAGATAGTAAAATAAAAGAGATTTGGCCAAAAGATGGTCCAGCTATCAATAAAATAGAAAAATATATAAAAAAATATTCCAAAGAAAAAATAGTTATTAAGTGCGGAGGGCGCGTTCTTCTTGATCCTGAATTATTTAAACATTTTATTAATGATATAAGTATTTTAAAAAAACTAGGATTAACACCTGTCATTGTGCATGGAGGTGGCCCAAGAATTAAACAAAAATTGGATGACTTAAATATAAAAACAGATTTCATCATGGGGTTAAGGGTAACAAATGAAAAAGTTATAAAAGTTGTAGAAGAAGTTATGATAAATTTCAATAAGGAGATTGTTGGTGCGCTCGAAAAAAAAAATTGCAAGTCAAAATCAATAACGGTAAAAGAAAATTCATCAATTTATGCTGAAAAAAAAAATGAAGTTTTAGGATATGTGGGAAAACCTACAAAAATTGACGATAAGTTAATTAAAAAAATAATTGATGAAAATTTTATACCAGTTATTTCGCCTATGGGTATGGATAAAGAAAAACAAACATATAATATTAATGCAGATACAGCTGCGGGAGCTTTAGCTAAAAGTTTAAAATCAAGAAGATTACTTCTTATGACTGATGTTGAAGGAGTTTATGATAAAAATAAAAAAATAATATCTGAAATCAAGCCAAGCGAAGCGGAAAAACTTATTTATGATAATACAATCAGCGAAGGAATGATACCAAAAATAAGAACTTGTATAGATTCCCTTAATAATGGAGTTAGAGGTGTAGTAATTATAGATGGAAGAAGACCGCATTCAATTTTATTTGAATTATTCTCTGATAAAGGAGCTGGAACGCTTATAAGAAAATGAAAATATTTGAGCATATTAAATTTTGGATATTTGACTTAGACAACACTTTATACTCTGGTAAAACTAAAGTGTTTGAACAAGTGGACAAAAAAATGTCAAAATATATTTCTGAAAAACTTAAAGTTAGTTTGGAAGAAGCAAAGAAAATTCAAAAAAATTATTTTTTCGAATACAATACTACATTGAACGGAATGATAAAAAATCACAAAATAGATGCTAATGAATTTTTAGAATTTGTTCATGACATAGATATAGATTTTCTTAAAAAAGACGTAAAACTTGGTGAAGAATTAAAAAAACTTGATGGAAAAAAAATTATTTTCACAAACGGCTCAAAAAAACACGCAATAAATGTAACTCAAAAAATTGGTATTGAACATCATTTCGACGATGTGTTTGATATAGTTGACGCTGAATTTATTCCCAAACCAGCTAAAGAACCTTATAATAAATTAGTGAAAAAACATAAAATTGACCCAAATTTATGCGTATTTGTAGAAGATATTGCAAGAAATTTAAAACCAGCATATGAAATGGGAATGAAAACAGTTTGGATTGAAAATGAAGAGCCCTGGGCACGTAAATTTTCAGATAGCAATTTTATAGATTACAAAACAAATAATTTATCTGAACTTTTAAGAAAAATTAATTTATTGAAAGCTGCATAATGAATACTCCATCTTTTGAAAATACAATTAATGAAGCTTGGAATAATAAAAGTAAAATTAATTCCAAATCTAATAAAAAAATTATCAATGCTATCAATAAAACAATAGATTTATTGGATTCTGGAAAAATACGTGTTGCAGAAAAAAAAGACAGTGATTGGTCAGTTAACCAATGGATTAAGAAAGCAATACTACTAAGTTTTAGAGTTAATAAAATGAAAATCTCTAAAGGTCCGTATGCTGCCTGGTACGATAAAGTGGAAGGCAAGACCCATAAATGGAATGAAAAAAGATTTATTAAAGAAGGTTTTAGATATGTCCCGAATGGTGTTGTAAGAAAAGGAGCTTACATTGCTAAGAATGTTGTCTTGATGCCTTCATTTGTAAACATAGGAGCTTATGTGGATGAAGGTAGTATGATTGATACGTGGGCATCTGTAGGATCTTGTGCTCAAGTTGGAAAAAATTGTCATATATCCGGCGGAGCTGGAATTGGTGGGGTATTAGAACCGATGCAAGCAAACCCTACTATCATTGAAGATAATTGTTTTATAGGAGCTAGAGCGGAAATAGCAGAAGGTGTCATTGTAGGAAAAGGATCGGTTCTTTCTATGGGCGTTTATATAGGAGCCTCAACACGAATTTTTGATAGAGCAACAGGTGAAATACATTATGGAAAAGTTCCAAATTATTCTGTGATTGTGCCAGGTGCTATGCCAAGCAAAAATAATCCGGATGGACCATCATTATATTGTGTCGTAATCGTAAAAAAAGTAGATGAAAAAACAAGAAGCAAAACTTCAATTAACGATTTATTGAGAGACTAAGAAATCATGCCAATTAGCGAACTAAAGTTAGCAAAAGAATTGATTCGTAAACCTAGCATTACACCAAAAGATGCTGGAGCAATAAATCTTTTAGCAAAAAATTTGAAATCTCTAGGTTTTAAATGCCAAGTAATAAATTTTAAAAATATCAAAAATTTATATGCAAAACTTGGAAAATCAAAACCTAATTTTTGCTACGCAGGTCATACAGATGTGGTTCCTCCGGGAAACACAAACGATTGGAGTGTAAATCCTTTTAAACCAGCTGTTAAAAATAATAAATTAATTGGCCGAGGAGCTAACGATATGAAAGCTTCAATAGCTTGTTTTGTAGCTGCGGTAAGTAAATTCAAAGTAAAAAATAAAAAATTCAAAGGTTCTATAAGTTTATTGATTACCGGAGACGAAGAAGGCGAAGCAATTAATGGAACAAAAAAAATTGTAAAATATCTAAAAAGAAAAAAAGAGA
>Ga0208764_10000420_pt1 | contig 27301 bp, 24 predicted proteins | sample ETNtaG_18_FD_185762 | JGI IMG/M metagenome (GOLD analysis project Ga0208764, IMG submission 185762) | Marine microbial and viral communities from oxygen minimum zone, Eastern Pacific Ocean - ETNP201302SV91 (SPAdes) (version 2) | ecosystem: Environmental > Aquatic > Marine > Oceanic ... | reverse complement strand
CTCAAGTTTAATAACGGCGCACACTAGCTTTAATAACTTTAAAATTAATTAAAGTTACTTTCGTTAAAGTGTGTACGACAAATTTTTTGGTAACCTTAACCGTCCACACTTCTCTTCTTCTTTTTACGATTTATAAGAGCTAAAGGCGCCCCCCAAGACGAACTTGGAAAGTACCCTAAAATTTAATAAAAACCCCCAAAAGCTATGAATTTATTGAGCCTCAAAGGTGGATTGCTTATAAGGCATATATGAAATAAATCAAGTTTTATAATGGAAAAAATACTAGTAAAATCAATGTTTTTTAGTATAAAAGAACGGTTTTTACAGCTTATCAACTAAAAATTGGATGGGTGGTTATTAAAAACAATTGGTTGAATTAAATGTCAAATTTTTTGAAAAAAATAAGAAATTTTAGATTAAATTTCAATAGATTAAATTTCAATACTAAACACTTAAAAAAGATTAAGATTTTAGATGAGAGGAGCAGATATGTGTTTGTATTTCTCGCAATTGTGTCCGTAATAATGATATACAAATTTTCAACTAATCAAAAATATGAGGGCAAAATAAACTTTCAAAGCAACTTTAGCTCTCATGAAGATTTTCAATCAATAAAGAGATTTTTAAATAAAAAATTCAAATCTCCATATAAAAATTTTAATCACGATGTGGTTCAAGGAGAAACACTAAGGAGTATTTTGAGTAAATATGATGTAAATTCAAATGAAATTGAAAAAATAAGATTACAAATAAAAAAACACGCGAATCCAAATAAAATTAATATTGGAAGTAAGTTAATTTTTACTACTGAACGAAATAAAAATCAAAAAGTTTCGGTAAATAAAATAATAATTCCTGTCTCTAAAACTATAAATATTTTAGTTTATAAAGACGATTCAGGTAATTTAGTCTCGGAAAAAATTATATCTAAACTATATAAAAAACTTCTAATTTCAGAAAATATCATAAACTCTAGTCTTTACAAATCGGCGATGGAAGTAAAAATGAAACCCGAAACAATTATAGAATTTGCTAGAATATTTGGTTTTGAAATAGATTTTCAAAGAGACATCCGAAAGGGAGATAGTTTTAGAATTTTATATGAAATGTTTTATGATGAAGATGGTAAACAAGCCAAAAGTGGATCTATTCTTTTTGCTTACATGTCGGTAAATGGAAGAGAAATTAATTTATATAGATTTGGAACAAATAAAGATTATGGATACTTTGATAGTTTTGGAAAAAGTGTTGAGAAAGCATTAATGAAAACACCAATCAATGGAGCAAGATTATCATCTTCGTTCGGCATGAGAAAGCATCCGATCTCCGGATTTACTAAAATGCATAAGGGCACAGACTTTGCCGCGCCTGAGGGAACGCCTATCATGGCGTCAGGCTCAGGAACAGTCTTAGCAGCAAAATGGTGTGGTGGTGGTGGCAATTGTGTAAAAATAAAACACAACTCAACTTACACAACAGTGTATGCTCACATGAAAAATTTTGCAAAAGGAATTAGGATTGGAAGAAAAGTTAGACAGGGTCAAATAATTGGATATGTAGGATCAACCGGAATATCAACTGGTCCACATTTGCATTATGAAGTAATTGTAAATGGAAAGCATGTAAACTCCAGAACTCTCAAACTTCCTTCAGGAAAAGTATTGAAAGGTAATGAAAGAAAATTATTTGAGGTAGAGAGAATTAAAACCGATGTATTAGTTTCCGAAATGGTTAGTAAACAAAACTAGTCTTTAGTCTGTTTTGTTTCATCTAATATAGAATTATTTGTAGTGTTTGTGCTGTCTGTAGTATTTTGTTCTGACGGTTTTGTATTTGTCAAATTTTCTTTTTTTGATTCAATAATTCTAGAAAAGTGATCCGCATGTTGAAAGTAATTTTCTGAAAGAATCTTGTCTCCTGAAGATAAAGCTTCTTTTCCTAAATTTAAATATTTTTCAAGTAATTTGGAAGCATTCTGGTTTCCTCTAAAAATTCTTCTAGAGTTTGTGTCTGATGAAATATTATGTCTAATAAAATCAGCTCCGGAAGATCCATTTCTTTTAAAACCTCTTCCATTGTTTCTCGATCTGTGATGTCTTCTTGGTCTGTGATGTCTCATCTATGTATTAAACTATGATACCTTTCATTCTTACAATTTATAAAAATTAAGCAATCAATTAAATTATATTTAACCTAAATAACTAAAGTTTTGTGCTTATTATGCAACGGATATTATTTTTAAAATCCTTAATTTTCTCAATAATTCTGTAGCCAGAACTTTCCAAAATGGCCTTAACCCTGCTATATTGATTATTGTTTATTTCTAATGCCAATAAACCTTTTTTTTTCAAAAGTATTTCTGATTTGTAAATAATTTTTCTAATTAGGTCAAGTCCGTCTATTCCGCCTTTTAAAGCTAATTTGGGCTCAAATAACTTAACATCATCAACAAGATTCTTTATTTGCCAATTGGGTATATATGGAGGATTTGATACAACAACATCAAAATTCTTAAAAAAAATGGCTTCAAGGGAGGTCCTAAAAAATTTAATTCTATTTGTGATCTTGTGTGCTATTGCATTCCTTTTCGCCATAGAGATAGCCTTTGGACAAATATCTATGCCTATGCCCTTGGCAAATTTTAATTCTTTCAATAAAGATATAATTACACAACCTGAACCGGTTCCGATATCTAAAATTTTTGCTTGTCTCTTGCTATGTTTTATCAGTCCCTCTACCATTAGCTCGGTCTCTGGCCTAGGTATCAATGTATGCTTATTAACTTCAAAATCTAAACTCCAAAATTCTTTTTTATTTATAATATAAGAAACGGGCAAGTTCTTAGATCTTTTTTTCATAAGTAATATAAATTTATTATATAAACAATCGTCTAATTTATGATTTTCAGATAAGAGGAGTTGCTCCCTTTTTATATTTAATAAATTTGAGAGTATTAACTCAGAATCTAGAACTTTTGTTTTAATTTTTCTAGAACTCAGCAATTTTGAACCCTTTTTAATAGCTTCTTGTATTATCATTTTTCAATTATTCAAATTCTCTAGTTTTATTTCTTGGTCTTTTATTCTCAAGACATCATTGATTTCCTCAAAAGCATCTCCGCTTAAAAACTCTGTTAATTTATGTAGAGTTACGTTAATTCTGTGATCTGTAACTCTTCCTTGGGGAAAATTGTACGTTCTAATTCTTTCGGATCTATCCCCTGTTCCGATTTTGCTTTTTCTATCCAAGGATCTTTCTTTCTCTATTTTTTCTCGTTCCAGTTCATATATCCTTGACCTTACAATTTTCATAGCCTTGGCTTTGTTTTTGTGTTGAGATTTTTCATCTTGGTTAGTAACAACAATTCCTGTTGGAATATGAGTGATTCTGACCGCAGAGTCTGTTGTGTTAACGGACTGACCACCACTACCCGTGCTTCTATAAACATCTATCCTTAAATCTTTTTCATTTATTTTTACATCTACCTCTTCGGCCTCTGGTAGAACAGCTATTGTGGCTGCTGAAGTATGAACTCTTCCTTGAGTTTCGGTTTTTGGAACTCTTTGCACTCTATGAACGCCAGATTCAAACTTCAGTGTTGAATAAACGCCCGAGCCTTTAACTAAAATAATTGCTTCTTTTAATCCTCCAGCTTCGCTTTTTGAAATGTTTATTATTTCAACACTCCATCCTTTTTTTAAACTAACTTTTTCATACATTCTAAAAAGATCATAAGCAAACAAAGTAGCTTCCGAGCCTCCTGTTCCCGCTCTTATTTCAATAATTGCATTTTTAAGATCCGCTTCGTCTTTTGGCAATAAAAATATTTTTATTTTACTTTGATAATTTTCATATTTTCTCTCCAGTACAGACATTTCGGACTTTGCCAAATTTATTATTTCTTCTTCATTTTTTTTATCATTTATAATGTTTTCTAGTGATTTTTTTTCATTTTCAAAATTTACATAAAATTTGGCTTCATTTATGATCTCTTTAAAGCTCGCATATTCTTTAGATTTTTTTACAAATAATTTTTTATCATCTGCCTGCAGCGAAAGCTCTTTTTCTAGAGCTTCGTATTTTTGAATAATGTTTTTAACTTTGTCCAAAGGTATCATTTTAATTTTTTAAATTTATTCTGATATTTTCTCTTCAACCAATTTGACTACATGGTCAATAATTTTATCACTTGCAATTTTGTGATGGGGAATTCCAGAAATGTAAATCATATTATTTCCTTTTCCTCCTCCAGTGACGCCTATTTCAGTTTGAGCAGCTTCTCCTGGTCCATTAACTACGCAGCCAATTATAGACAAATTAATTGGTTTGGTAATATGCTCTAATTTTTTTTCTAATATTTTAACAGTATCCACTACTGGAAACGCTTGTCTTGCACAAGATGGGCAAGAAATAATATTAACTCCCCTGTGTCTTAAATTAATAGATTGAAGAATATCATAAGCAACTTCTACCTCTTTAACTGGATCTTCTGAAAGAGAAACTCTAATAGTGTCTCCAATACCTTCCAATAATAAAGACCCTATGCCAATAGATGATTTTATACTTCCTGCTCTCATGGTTCCGGCTTCGGTAATTCCAAGATGCAATGGATAATCACATTTCTCAGACAAAAGTCTGTAAGATTTTATAGATAACAAAACATCAGATGATTTTACGCTTATCTTGAAATTAAAAAAATTATTATCCTCAAAAAACTTAATGCTGTTTAAAGCGCTTTCACATAAAGCTTCTGGACATGGCTCTTTATATTTTTCAATTAATTTTTCTTCTAATGATCCAGCATTAACACCAATTCTTATTGAGCAGTTATTTTCTTTTGCTGCTTTCAAAATGCTCTTAACCCTTTCGGAAGAGCCAATATTGCCAGGATTTATCCTTAGACATTTAGCGCCATTTTCAGCAGCTTCAATAGCTCTTTCATAATGAAAGTGAACGTCTGCAACGATTGGGGTTTGAACATTTTTTGATATTTCTTTTAAAGCCAAACTAGATTCTTTATCAGGACAAGAAACTCTAACTATATCTACTCCTGCTTTTTCTAGTTCCAAAATTTGCAAAATTGTTGACTTTACATTTGAGGTAATTGTGTTTGTCATAGACTGAATAGCAATTTTAGAATCTCCACCAACTTCAACGTTGCCGACTTTAATCTTCTTTGTTTTTTTTCTTTTTATTTTTCTGTAAGGTCTAATATCCATGAATTAATCCAAATTAAATTCTTTGTGCAAAGCTTTTACAGCTTTTTGCACGTGCCCCTCATCTATTAAAACTGATATTTTGATCTCTGATGTAGAAATTACCTTAATATTGATTTCTTGCTCAGCTAAAGCATTAAACATCCTAAAAGTTACCCCTGGACTTGATATCATACCAGCGCCCACTATTGAAACTTTGGAAACTTTATCATCAAAAGTAAGTTTTTCATAATTTATATTTTTTTTATTATTTTCAATTAGCTGAATTGCCTTTGATAAATCCTCTCTCTTGATAGTAAAAGTTATATCTGTTTGCTTATTATTGGACGATATATTTTGAACAACCATATCAACGTTAATATTACTTTCGCTAATTGGTTTAAATATTCCAGCCGCAACACCTGGTCTATCCTTAACCGCCAGAAGTGTTATTTTGGAATCAGTTTTGGAATATGTGACGCCAGTTACAATTTTGCTATAATCTATCTTTTCTTCTGAAACAATTTGTGTTCCCTGATTATTGGAAAAAGTTGACCTGACATGAATTGGTATGTCATACATCATTGCCGTTTGAATAGAGTTGGGTTGCATAACTTTAGCTCCCAAAGAGGACATTTCCAACATTTCATCATATGAAATTTTGTCAATTTTTTTCGCTTTAGTGTTTATATTTGGATCTGTTGTGTAAACCCCATCTACATCCGTAAAAATTTCACAATAATCTGCTTGAAAAAATTTAGCAACAGCTACAGCTGAAGTATCTGACCCTCCGCGTTCAAGTGTGGTCAATCTAAAATCTTTGGAAATACCCTGAAAACCAGGAATGATTGGAATCCCTCCCGATTTAATAAAATGATCAATTTTTTTTGTTTCAATGTGTAATATTCTTGATGAACCAAAATTACCTTCTGTTAAAATTGGTATTTGCCAGCTCAACCATGAACGTGATTTTATTCCAAGTTTAACTAGAGCGGCAGCAAGCAGTGCACTTGAGGCTTGTTCGCCTGATGAGAGAAGCGCATCTAATTCGGCCTTCTCAAAATCAGAACTTATTTTTTTTGACTTTTGAATGAGATCATTTGTAACTCCTGACATTGCAGACACTACTACTAATATCTCAACTCCATCTTTGTGCTTTTGCTGAATAATTTTCGCAACACTTAAAATTTTATCAATATTTCCAAGCGATGTTCCTCCAAATTTTAATACAATTCTTTCCATATCAGATATTATCTATTTACATTTTATAATTATTGATGACTATATTTAGTTTTAAAAATTAAATAAACAAAATGAGTACTATAAATAAGGAAGAAATACAAAAATTTGAAAATATCGCCGATGATTGGTGGAATCCTGAAGGTAAATTTAAGCCTATACACAAATTTAATCCTGTAAGAATAAGCTTTATTGTTGATGTGCTAAAATCACATTTTAATTTAAAAGAACAATCTTCTATGCCTTTAAAAAATCTTAAAATTTTAGATTTGGGATGTGGAGGAGGATTATTATCAGAACCTATGACTCGCCTTGGCGCAGAGGTTACTGGATTAGATGCTTCAAAAAATAATGTTCGTATAGCTCAATCCCATGCTTTAAAAAATAAATTAAAAATAAACTATATACATGGATCAATTGAAAAAACAAACTTCCAAAATCCCTTTGATGTCATTTTAAACATGGAAATTATTGAACACGTAAACGATGTTGATCTATTTATAAAATCCTGTAGAAAAAATATAAAAAATAATGGCATAATGTTTGTTGCAACTTTAAATCGCACTTTAAAATCTTATCTCTTTGCCATCATTGGGGCAGAATACGTTTTAAGATGGTTGCCAATAGGAACTCATGATTGGAATAAATTCATAACTCCCAATGAATTAAATGGTATTGCTAATAAAAATAAATTCCAAAATATCAAAACAAGTGGTGTGGTGTTTAGTCCCTTAACAAGCAAATGGTCCTTAAACAGTGATCAAAACGTAAATTATATATCAGTATTTTCTTCTGATAATTAATTATTTTTTTTTGGCCAGGGTATAGTGGCTACATCAATGCCTTCTTCCATTAACTCGGCTGTCTGTTCTGATGTTGCCTGACCATATATGCCTTTTGATTTTTTTTTATCATAATGGATGTTTCTTGCTTCCTGAGCAAATTTATCACCCACATATTCACAATTTTTTTCAACAAAATCTTGGAGTTTCGTAAGCTGTTTATGAAAATTCTTTTCTTTTTTAGATATAGCAATTTTATTTGATTTGCTTTTTAACTGAGGCATCATAATGCTCTTTTTTATGTTTTTTGAATTACATTTTGGGCAAGATATATGACGAGATCTTCTTAACTTTTCATAATCTGAAGAGCTGGAGAACCAGCTGTCAAAAGTATGTTTGCACTCACAACCAAGCTTATATTTTATCATGCTCTATATTATGTAATAATTTTTTATAAAAAGACAATACTTTCAGCTTCTATAGTCTGTATTAATGTCTATGTAATCTTTTGTAAAATCACACGTATACACTGTATAAGCGCCTTCACCCATATTTAATTCTACATTAATATCCACAGAATCCCATTCCATATATTTTTTTATTTTTTCTTCATTATAATCCTTAGACTGAGTTCCGTTTTCAACAACGTTAAATTCTCCTATTTTTACTTTAAGTTTATTTATTGCAACATCTTCTTGGGATTTGCCTATTGCCATAATAATCCTGCCCCAGTTTGGATCCCCACCAGCAATTGCCGTTTTGACTAAAGGCGAATTTGCGATTGAAAATGCAATATTTTTCGCTGATACAAATGATCTTGCGCCAAAAATGTTAACGGTAATAAATTTTTTTGCACCTTCGCCATCAGCAACTACCTGCTTAGCTAAATTCAACATTACGGAATGCAAGGCTTTCTCAAAATCTCTAAGCTTCGGATCCATTACATTATAAATCTTCGAATTTTTTGCTTCTCCGGTTGAAAAAATTCCCACCATATCGTTGGTAGATGTGTCGCTATCTACAGTGATTGAATTAAAAGTTGTAGAAATAGTTCTTTTCAAAAGAGCCTTGAGAAATGGAGAAGGTATATCTGCATCAGTAAAAATAAATGCAAGCATCGTTGCCATATTAGGAGCAATCATGCCTGAACCTTTTGCTATTGCTGAAATTTTTACAGATTTGCTTCCAATTTTGCATTCTTCGTAGGCTAATTTTGGCTTTGTATCTGTTGTCATAATTGCTGAAGCAGCCTTAAACCATACAAATTTATTTTGTTCGTTTCTAATTTTTTTAACTAAATCACCCATTGAGCTTTTTATTTTATTTGTAGGAAAAGGTTCTCCAATAACGCCTGTGGAGGAAAATAATATGTCCGTTGGTTTTATAATTTCCTTAATTCCTTCCGGATCCTGAGAAGATTTCATTGTTAATTCTTTTGCTAAAACACCCGCAATTTCTTTTAGTCCTTCTGCCCCTTTAAAACCTGTAAATGTATTTGCATTTTGAGCGTTAACTAGTAGAGCTTTGACCATTTGTTTTCTAATTCCAAGATTCCAATTAATGCTTGCGGATGTAATTTTGGACTTGGTATAGACAGCTGCATACTTGGCTCCTTTTTTAAAATAAAATAAAGCCAAATCATCTCTTCCGGTACCATAAAGATCTGCCGATACGGCAGATATGCTCAAACCAGGAATGTGACCTAGTTCCTGAAATTCTCCCATTTTTGATATTTTTTTTTCCGGATTAAGAAGATTTTTTAAATTTATAGTCATAGCCCTTAAAATATAACCAAATAATACTTATATAGTTAATTTTAATAATCTTATATAGTGAATTTTTTAAACAATTGAAAGCTAAAAAGATTGGCGAGTATGCTAAAGATTAGAAAAATTTTAAGTGGGCTAATTAAGAGCTCAAATGAAAAAGAGCTGGAAAAGCTAAAATTTTATGTGAATAAAATTAACGAACTTGAACCACATTATAAAAAATTTTCTCTCAATCAATTTGCAATTAAAACTTCAGAGCTTCGTTCAAAATTGGAAAAGAAAATTAAATTGGATGATCTATTGCCAGATGCTTTCGCATGTGTCAGAGAGGCGGCAAAAAGAACTCTAGGAGAAAGGCATTTTGACATTCAATTGCTTGGTGGCGTTGTATTACATCAAGGAAAAATTGCAGAAATGAAAACGGGAGAGGGAAAAACACTTGTATCAACTTTGCCGGCATATTTGAATGCACTGTCTCAAAATGGAGTTCATATAGTAACTGTGAATGACTATCTCGCAAAGAGAGATGCTGAGTGGATGGGAAAAATTTATAAACTTTTAGGTCTTAGCGTTGGGTGTATATCTAATGAACTAGATGATGTAGAAAGAAAAAAAAATTATAATTGTGATATTACCTATGGCACTAATAATGAACTAGGTTTTGATTTTTTAAGAGATAATATGAAACATTCCTTAGATGAAATGGTTCAAAGACAACATAATTTTTGTATAGTTGATGAAGTCGATAGCATACTTATTGACGAATCAAGAACACCGCTAATCATTTCAGGAGCGGTTGAGGATAAATCTGACAAATATTTTGTTAGCGATAAAATCACTAAGCTTTTTAAAAAAGAAGACTATAATTTAGATGAAAAAAACAAATCAGCAATTCTTACTGACGTTGGAATAGATAAAATAGAAAAATATTTTAAATCTGTTGGTATACTTAAAAATAATAACTTTTATGACCCTCAAAACATGAGTCTTGTACATCATGTTAATCAAGCGTTGAGAGCCAATTTTCTATTTTCTAAAGATACAGATTATATTGTTCGTGATGGTAAAGTTGAAATTATAGATGAATTTACCGGAAGAGTTTTGGAAGGAAGAAGATTTTCAGAAGGCCTTCATCAAGCTATCGAAGCGAAAGAAAGAGTGGAAATCCAGAGTGAAAACCAAACATTAGCTTCCATTACATATCAAAATTATTTTAGATTATACAAAAAATTATCTGGGATGACGGGAACGGCAATGACAGAAGCTGAGGAATTTTATGATATTTATAAGTTAAATGCTATTTCTATTCCAACAAACACGCAAATGATTAGAAAAGATTTGAATGATCAAATTTTCAGAACCGAAACTGAAAAAAATAAAGCAATTATAGAAAAAATTCAAGAACACCACAAAACAGGACAGCCAATACTAGTTGGAACTACCAGTATAGAAAAATCAGAAAAAATTTCTGAAATGTTAAAAGAAAAAAAAATTAAACACAATATCTTAAATGCAAAACAGCACGAAGCAGAAGCAAAAATAATTGAGAATGCGGGAAAATTAAATGCTGTAACAATCGCAACTAATATGGCCGGCCGAGGAACTGATATTCAGCTTGGAGGAAAATTTGTAAACAGCTCAAAAGAACGTGATGCAATAATTAAAGCTGGCGGTCTTTTGGTAATTGGAACTGAACGCCACGAAAGCAGAAGAATTGATAATCAGTTAAGAGGTAGATCGGGTAGACAAGGTGACCCCGGAAGCTCTATGTTTTATATCAGTCTACAAGATGATCTTATGAGAATATTTGGCTCTGAATCTATCGATACAATGCTTAAAAAACTAGGAATGAAAGAAGGAGAATCTATTGATCATCCGTGGATAAATAAAGCACTAGAAAGAGCTCAGCAGAAAGTTGAAGCAAGAAACTTTGATATTAGAAAAAGTTTATTACAATTTGATGATGTTATGAATGATCAAAGACATGTCATTTTTAGCCAAAGAAATAGTGTTATAACTAAAAATAATGTTGACGAGATAATCGTTTTATTTATTGACGAAGTGGTGGGAAAACTAAACCTCCAAAGAGCGGAAGCTATAAAAGAAAATAGTTTAGAAAAATTCAAAACCTCAATTAAAAATTTTGCTGGCAAAACTTTAGAAAAAGAGGAAGATTTTCAAAAAATATTAAAAGATGAAAAAAAATTTGTATTTTTTTTAAAAAAAACAATTGAAAATAAAAGAAAAGATAGAATCAAAAAAATATCAGCAGAATCAAATCTTGAATTAGAAAAAAGAATATTTTTACAAACATTGGATTATCTTTGGAGATCTCACTTGCAATATCTAGAACAGCTAAGACAAGTGATAGGGCTTAGAAGTTATGGTCAAAAGGACCCTCTAGTAGAATTCAAAAAAGAATCTTTTTCACTTTTCGAAAGTTTGCTTGAAAAACTTAAATATGATTTAGTGCTTTTTTTAAATAATATTTCCATCGTAGAAAGCGAACTGAAAAATCAACCAGAAAAACCAAAAACACTTGCTCAACCACTAAAAGAACATAAACCAAAGTGCTTACTTTCCTTAAATAAAGAAGGGAAAATTTCTCGAAATGAAAAATGTCCAGAAACAGGAAAAAAATTTAAAAATTGCTGTGGTGCTATCTAGTTAATATAAAAATAAAAAACCAAAAAAAAGCAAAACAACCACACCAAATAATATAGGTAAAAATAATTTTTTATTTCTTAAATCTTCCAATTGATTCAAAATTTTGTTTCCTGATTTATCTCCAATTAAAGATGTAAATTTAGTTTCGCGACCAATTGATAAAAATCTATTCTTTCTTTGAGATAAAATTTCACTTTCCGACATTGTTGCTAAATTTTCAAGATTTTTTCTTAAAGCAACTCTTAAAAGATTTGCGGCTTCGTCTCTGTCTCTATGCGCGCCACCTAGTGGTTCAGGAACTATCTCATCAACTATTTTGTGTTTCAATAGATCGGTCGCTGATATTTTCATTACCTTTGAGGCGAGTTGAGACTTGGAAGGATCTTTCCACAATATCGAAGCGCATCCTTCTGGAGAGATCACAGAATAAATTGAATTTTCTAATATTAAAACTTTGTTAGTAGATGCTAGAGCTATCGCGCCTCCAGAACCACCCTCTCCAACAATGATGGATACGTTCGGAACCCCCAGGGAAATAGAACATTCAATGCTCTCTCCAATAGCTTCTGATTGTCCTCTTTGTTCAGCTCCCATCCCTGGATAAGCGCCAGGGGTATCAATAAAAGATATTATTGGTACGTTAAATTTATTTGCCAACTTCATTAACCTTACACATTTACGGTAACCTTCTGGTCTCATCATCCCAAAATTTCTTTTCATTCTACTCTCTAAATCATTACCCTTTTCCTGGCCTATAACCAAAACTGATCTTCCTTCAAAAAGAGCAAAACCACACAGCACGGCCTCGTCTTCCGAGTAAAGTCTGTCACCGCTTAGTTTAATAAAATTAGTAAACAAATTTTCAATATAAAATTTTGACTTTGGCCTCGAATCTAATCTTGCTACCAAAGTTTTTTGCCAAGGTGTTAGCTCAGAATATATATTTTGGAGTTTAAAATTTATCTGATTTTGTATTTTTTCTATACTTTTAGTATCAACCTCGGAGAGGCCTTCTTTATGAAAAGGGTCTTTTAACCTAGATAACTCGTCTTCTAAGGTTTTAATTTCATTTTCAAATTCTAAATAATTTCTCATTTAATCAATTGAATAATACTTCAATCAAAAATATATATATACATAAATATTTTCGAAATTGAATGATATGAAAATTAGTGGCAAAACTTTGTCGAGACATGAATTATACTAAAAAAGGCAAATTATCAGTTGCAACAGAGCTGCTCGAGTTCATAAACAATGAACTAATACCAGGAACAAAAATTAATCCAGAAAAATTCTGGAAAGATTTTGACAAGGCTGTGCATGAACTGGCTCCTGAAAATAGAAAACTTTTATTAGTTCGGAAAGAAATGCAAAAAAAAATAGACGAATGGCATATAAAATGTAAAGGCAAAGAATTTGATTCGAAAGCTTATGAAAGCTTTTTAAAAGAAATTGGATATTTGGTTAAAAGTGGACCAAATTTTTCTATAGAAACAAAAAATGTAGATTCTGAAATTTCTAGTATCCCAGGACCACAACTCGTCGTCCCAGTAATGAATGCGAGATATTCTTTAAACGCTGCCAACGCGAGATGGGGAAGCTTATACAACGCTCTATATGGAACAGATGTAATTTCAGAATCGGATGGTGCAGAACGTGGAAAAAAATACAATCATATAAGAGGAGAAAAAGTAATTAAGTATGCTCGTAATATTTTAGATGCTTATGTTCCTCTGCAAAAAGGTAGCTGGAAAAATATTACAGGAATCCCAAAAATTGAAAATAATCATTTAAACCTAAAGCTAAAAAATCCTAAACAATTTGTTGGTTATACAAAAAAACTAAATAATTTATCTTCACTTCTGTTTGTAAATAATAATCTTCATATAGATATTACGTTTGATCCAGATGGTACACTTGAAATTTTTAACCCTGATGGCAATCAAGATAAGGCTGCAATACATGATATATTTTTAGAATCGGCTATAACCACAATTATGGATCATGAAGATTCTATTGCGGCTGTAGATGCTAAAGACAAAGTGCATGGGTATAGAAATTGGTTGGGATTAATGAAAGGTGACTTAAAATATGAAGGGGAAAAAAACACAGGGAATAAACCTTTCAATTTCATAAGAAAATTAAATCCCGATCGTGAATATATTTCTCCTAGTGGAAACAAAATTAAATTACGTGGAAGGGCTTTAATGCTTAACAGAAACGTGGGTCATTTAATGACTAATCCTTCTATATTATTAAGTGATGGTTCGGAAATTCCTGAAGGGATAATGGACGCATTTATAACAACAACTGCTGCTATTCATGATTTTAAAAATAAAAAAAATTCAAGAACTCAATCTTTTTATATTGTAAAACCAAAAATGCATGGGCCAGATGAGGTTGTCTTTACTAATTTGATATTTAAAAAAGTAGAAGAAGTTTTGGATTTAAAAAAATATACAATTAAAATCGGAATAATGGATGAAGAAAGAAGAACGACATTAAATTTGAAAGAATGTATTAGAGCTGTAAAAAATAGAGTTGTTTTCATTAATACTGGATTTTTAGATCGTACGGGTGATGAAATGCATACCTCAATGGAAGCCGGTCCTATGATTAAAAAAGGAGATATGAAATCTTCTAAATGGATCTCTGCATATGAAAATAATAATGTTGATATTGGATTGGCTTGCGGCTTTTCAGGAATAGCTCAAATTGGAAAAGGAATGTGGGCTGCCCCAGATAAGATGGCGGATATGATGTCTCAAAAAATTAATCATCCTAAATCTGGAGCTAATTGTGCTTGGGTTCCATCACCGACAGCGGCTACACTTCATGCGATGCATTATCATCAAATAGACGTCTTTGCTAAACAGAAAGAATTAAAAAATAGAACTCCTGCAAAAATTTCTGATATCCTCACAATTCCAACTGCTGACAGACCAAATTGGTCTGTAGAAGAAATCAATAGAGAATTAGAAAATAATGCACAAGGTATTTTGGGATACGTGGTAAGATGGATTGATCAAGGAGTGGGTTGCTCTAAAGTACCAGACATAAACAACGTGGGACTTATGGAGGATAGAGCCACGCTTAGGATAAGTTCACAACACATTGCAAATTGGCTTCTTCATGGAATTTGTAACAAAGAACAAGTGTTGGAATCTATGAAAAAAATGGCAGAAATTGTAGATAAACAAAATATTAAAGATCCGGCTTTGAAAGGATACACCTCGTATAAACGTATGTCTGATAACTATGATGCTTCTATAGCTTTTAAAGCTGCCTGTGATCTTGTATTTAAAGGTAGAGAACAACCATCTGGATACACTGAACCAATTCTTCATCGCAAACGTTTAGAAAAAAAAGCTAATCAGTAGCTATAGAATTTCTATTTTTAAAAGCACTAAATAAACTGCCGTCATCAGCAAATTCTATTGACATTCCGACGCTTATGCCTTGAGCAAGTTTTGTAATTTTAATATTAAAATCTTTTAAGAGATTAGCTATATAAAACGCTGTTGTTTGACCTTCTACTGTTGCTGAGGTTGCTAAAATCACTTCACTGATAGAATTTTTTTTTATTCTTTCAACAAGAGAATTAATTAATAAATTTTGACCATCGCTTTTCCCATTCGATGCTATTGTTCCACCAAGTATATGATAGTAGCCCTGAAATAAACCAGTGCTCTCTATCACCCACATATCTGCTATATTTTCAACAACACAAATCTGATTTTGCTTTTTACTGGAACACGAACATTTTGAATTTAAAGATTTTATATTTCCACAAATATTACAACGAACAACATTTTTATAGATTTGCAACAAATTATTTGCCAGAGGTTTAACTAGACCCTCTTTATTATTTATAAGCTTTAAAACAATTCTTTTTGCAGATTTACCACCAAGTCCAGGAAGTTTTGAAAAAAGTTTTATTAATTGATTAATTTCTTCAGTATTATTGCTCATAAAGTTTAAAATGGAAAATTAAATCCTTCTGGCAACTGCATTCCACCAGTTACATCTAAAATGGCATCAGAAGTTTTCTTTTTTAACTTAGCTTTAGCATCATTGTGAGCTGCTAAAACTAGATCCTCAATAATTTCTTTTTTTTCTTTCATTAAATTTGGGTCAAAAAAAATTTTTTTTAATTCTCCATCTCCATTTAACGTCAAAGTCACAAGTTTTCCTCCAGAAATTCCCTCTACTTCAATTTTTTTTATATTTTCCTGAGCATCTTTAATTTTTTCTTGAATTTTTTTAGCTTGGGAAAACATTTTTGTAAAATCATTCATGTTCTAGTCCTTTTTAACAATATCTATTAACTTTGCATCAGGAAAAGATTTTATAAAATTTTGATAAGAATTTGTTTTTTTAAAATTTTCAATTAGACTTCTTTTTTCTATTTCAATCTTTTCGCTAATAGTTTTGTCTCCAACTTTTTTTGCTAGAGTAATAATCCATCTTTTCCCAGTCCATTTATAAAGTTTTTCAGATAAATTTCTAATAAAGTTTTTATTTAAACGATCATTAAAACTGATATCAATTTGACCAACTGAAAAATTAATTAAGCTTACATTGTGCACCAAATCATGTTTTAATTCTATATCTCTTTTTTCGCTAGCAATTTTTACCAAGTCTTCAAAATTTTTTATTTCAGAATAAAATTCCTGATTGTGATTTTCACTTAAAATTTTTTTTTCAATTTCTGGTTTTTTCTGAGATATATTTTTTATTTGATCAGATGTAGTTCTTCTATCCTCTATATTTTTTGCTCGACTTATATTGATTTTTTTAGGAGTAGAGTCTTCTGGGGAATAAGTTGTGGTCTCATGTCCTAATTTTAATAACTCTTCATAATTTGGCAATGTTTTAATATGAGATAATTTGAAAATCAGCATTTCGACTGACATGAATTGATTTGAAACTATTTTGATATCATCAAGTTCTCTTAATATTATTTGCCAATAAACCATTAAAGTTGTGAGGTTAATATTTGCAGACAGAGATAGGGCGTTTTTATAATTTGTTTCTGATATATTTAAATCTGAAGCTGTAGCTTGGAGACTTTTAATATTATTTACAATGTACAAAACCTCGAGAAAATCATTTAAAATTGATTTTGGCTCAATGCTTTCTTCAAAAAGTTTTTTTAGTCTTTGTATAGCAAGTTTTTCTGATCCATCAATTACACTTTTCAAAATATCTATGATTTCAGATTTATCAGAAAATCCTAAAATAATTTGAATATCCTTTTCATTTAATATTTTTGCATGATCAGCTGAGCTATTTAAAATTTTTTCTAGCAACGAAAGAGAATCTCTTACTGATCCTTCCGATGATTGAGCAATTAATTTTGCAGCTTCTTTTGAAATTTTTCTCCCCTCTTTGAGAGAAATATCGATTAAATTTTTTTCTATTAAGTCTAGAGAAACTCTTTTCAAATCAAACCTTTGACATCTTGAAATAATAGTTAACGGAATCTTATTAACTTCTGTTGTTGCAAAAATAAATTTCAAATAAGAAGGTGGTTCTTCTAAAGTTTTTAATAATCCATTAAAAGCTTGTTTGGACAACATATGAACTTCATCAATGATGAAAATTTTGAATTTAGCAGAATTTGGCTTATATTTTGATGAATCGATTAACTCTCTTATGTCATCTATTCCTGTACGACTTGCCGCGTCCATTTCCAGAACATCCATATGATTTGATTGAGAAATTTCTTTGCAATGATGGCAGTATTCTTCTTCTTCGCAAATTTTTCCTTCCTTAAAGCCTTTGGAACAATTTAAAGCTTTTGCAATAATTCTAGCGGTTGTAGTTTTTCCCACTCCTCTAATTCCCGTTAATAAATATGCATTTGGAATTTTGCCTGAATTAATTGAGTTAGAAATTGTTTCAACCATCACCTCTTGGCCAAATAGTTCTTTAAAAGACTTGGGTCTATACTTCAGTGCAAATAAAAGATTGTTACTTTTTTTCATTGTGTAGTTTTTAGGAGACTAATAATAACCTGATATGTTTTCGTTGCGGCTGCTTTCGTTAGAACCTGACCGGATTTGCGAAACACTCACCTATTGCTAGCCTCCTAAAGTATTATATCAATATTAAAGAATAAGTCTCAAAAATTAATTTAAAAATTTTATATATTTCTAAATTTATGAGCTTCATAAACACCGAGAATTTCTAACATTTCTGTGTAAAATCCAAGCTCCTCTAAGGCATTTTTAACATTATCATTTTCCAAATGTCCTTCGAAATCGAGATAAAAATTTACCTGTTCAAAGCTATTTTTCACAGAAAAACTCTCCAATTTAGTTAAGTTAATTTGGTTTGTTGAAAAGCCGCCTAAACATTTATAGAGGGCGGAAGGAATACTTTTGAGTCTAAAAATACAACTTGTAATATATTTTCTGCCACTTTTGTATTCTGGTTGAACTTTTTCTTTGGCCATAATTAAAAAACGAGTCATATTCCCCGATTCGTCCTCAATATTTTTCTTTAAAACTTGCAATCCATATATTTTTGCCGAAAGTGCGGAGGCAATTGCTGCTTCGGTTTTGTTTTTGTTTAAAGACAAGTATTTGGCTGAACCAGCTGTATCCGCTGCTATAATCGGTTCAAAATTATATTTTTGAATTATTTTTTGACATTGACTGATAGCCTGTGCATGACTTCTTACGCTTTTAATTTTTTCTATGCTGGCTCCCTTGACAGCCAATAAGTTGTGTTGCACTTCAAGAAAAAATTCTGAGTGTATTTGAAGTTTATACTTTGGAAGCAAATAGTGAATGTCTGCTACTCGTCCCGCTAAAGAATTTTCAATTGGAACAATAATGCTGAAATTATCATCTTCGGCTGCAAGACGAAAAGTTTCATCAAAAGTTTTACAAGCTTTTATTTCAGATTTTGGAAAAAGCTCTAACGCTGCTATATGAGAATAAGCTCCTAACTCTCCTTGAAAACCAATTTTATCTTTTTTTTTCATTTTTTCATCTGTTTTGTTACTTGTAAAAAATCTGCCTCAGTATCAACGCCAATAGGCGTGTTGTCAACAAATCCTGTTCTAATTGAAAAACCATTGTCTATAGCTCTCATTTGCTCCAAATTTCTTTCGATCTCATTTTTAGATTGCTTTAAATTTATAAATCTATTCAAGGAATTTCTGGTGAATCCGTAAATCCCTATATGATAATAAAAAAATGATCCTGTTTTTTTTTCAATTTTTCTAGAAAAATTTTTAACTGGAAGGAATTTTCCTTCTGACAATTGTTCTTTTGTTTCTAACTTAACAACATTAATATTTTCAATTTCTGATTTTGATATATTGGAAGCCAAAGTACCCAAATCACAATTCTTCATTTTCATAAATTCATCAATTCTTTTTATATAATTTGGATTAATGCTTGGCATATCGCCCTGCAGGTTGATAACAAATTCGATAGTTTTGTTTTGTAATTTATTAAAAGCCTCAAAAATTCTATCGCTACCGGTCATATGTTTGTTTTCGGTTAAAATAGCATCTCCCCCACCTTTTTTTACAACCTCGGCTATTTCTAAATCTGGTGTGGCAACAAAAACTTGTCCTACATTTGCAGCTTTTGCCTGATTTAAAACATGAAGAATCATGGGAATGCCATTGATTAATGTTAAAGGTTTTTTCGGCAGTCTTTTGGCATCTAGTCGACTTGGAATTATTACAGCGGTATTTTTCATAATAAATTATATTATGCGTCTAACAGTCGCAAAATTATTCTAATAAATATCATCTTTTGATTAGAAGTTTGATATAAATATGGATTAATTTGTACTAAATTTAAAAACTTTTTAAAATGACTAAAATAATTGTATCTATTGCTTTAGCTGTAATTCTGATGCTGGGCATAAATAAAATTGCAGATAATATCTACAAGGTAGAAAAACCAGAAAAATCTGCTTATCAAATTGACGGCCTTACGACCACTGCTAGTAACGCATCTGCCGATACAAGCTCTGAAAATGCTAACTCTGATATTATGGCTTTGTTTGCTAGTACAGATTTAGGGGCTGGAAAAAAAACATTTTCTAAGTGTTCCGGTTGTCACAGTATAGCTGATTCAAAACACAAGATTGGTCCTTCCTTGAAAAATATCTGGAGAAAAGTTGGCTCTGCTCAAGATTATAAATATTCTAAAGCACTCTTAACTTACGGAAAAACTTGGGATGTGGATGAATTAAATGGCTTCCTTCTTAAGCCCAAAAAATGGATACCTGGAAATAAAATGGGTTTCGCGGGGCTGAAAAAAGCTGAGGATAGAGCTGCTGTAATATTATACATGAACAGTTTTGCTGACAATCCTTTGCCGCTCAAATAAATATTTACTTAAGACACCACTCTACAATACTTTTTTGGATATGAATTCTATTAAGGGCTTGTAACCACACCGCTGATTGTTTTCCATCTAATACTTCATCCGTAACTTCTTCACCTCTATTGGCAGGAAGACAATGCATAAAAATTGAATCTTTTTTTGCCAATTTCATAATTTTAGTATTTACCTGAAATAATTTAAAAAATTTTTTTTTATTTTTTTTATCAATCTTGCTGCCCATAGATATCCATTTGTCAGTCATAATTAAATCTGCGGAATCTACGGCGGCTTTGGGATCTGTGAAAGCCGAAATTTTTCCCTTTTTATCTTTGGCCCATTTTAAAATTTTTTTATTTGGTCCAAAACCTTTGGGACAGGCAAATGATAGATTAAAATCAAACTGAACTGCAGCTTCGATCAAAGAATAAAGAACATTATTTCCATCGCCTATCCATGCAATTTTTTTATTATTTATTGGTCCTTTCATTTCCTCAAATGTCATTATATCAGACATAATTTGGCAAGGATGACTGAGGTCCGTGAGTCCATTTATTATTGGAATGTTAAGATATTTAGAAAATTGTTCAACTTTTTTATGTTCGTAAGTTCTGATCATCACAATATCTGCGTATTGTGACAAAACCTTAGCGGTATCATGCAAACTTTCACCCCCGCTGCCATAATGAATTTCGTCAGGATTAAGCGTTAAAGATTTTCCGCCCAACTGTTTAACTGCAATATCAAAAGATATTCTTGTTCTTGTTGAGGGTTTTTCAAATATCATTGCTAAAATTTTTCCTTCTAAAGGAGCATCAAGATCTAAAGCATTTTTTTCTAAATTTTTTCTTTTTTCCTTTCTTAATTTAGCGCTATCTAAAATTTTTCTTAATTCATTCTTGGAAATTTCGGAAATATTAATAAAATTTTTCACAACTACTTATTGTTTACAAGTTTTTTCTAATTTGCTTAAAGCTTCATCAATTTCTTTTTTTTCAACAGTGAGTGGTGGCAATAATCTAATAACATTTTCTGAGGCTTTAACAGCAAGCATTTTATTATTCATAAGTTTCTCTAAAAATTCATTATTATCTATCAATAATTTTAAACCTAACATAAAACCTACGCCTCTAATTTCAGAAATTATTTTTGGATAATTTTTTTTCAAATTAATCAAACCATCATAAAAGTATTTTGATTTTTCTCTTACTTGTTTTAAAAAATCCTTCTCTAACACAATATCTAGAACTGCATTACCTACGCTACATGCTAACGGATTGCCGCCGAAAGTACTCCCATGAGTTCCTGGCGTCATACCAACAGAAGCTTTTTTTGAAACCAAACAAGCTCCTAATGGAAACCCTCCGCCTATTCCTTTTGCAATTGGCACAATATCTGGAGATATACCAGAAGACTCAAAGGCGAAAAAATTTCCCGTTTTTCCAATGCCACATTGGACCTCGTCCGCTATCAAAAGCAATTCATTTTCATCGCATATTTTTCTCAACTTTTTTAAAAAAGAATCTGGCAAGACTTTAATTCCGCCTTCACCCATAATTGTCTCAACCATAATTGCTGCGGTATTTTTAGTGATTGTTTTTTTTAAAGCCTCATAATCAGCAAAGGGAACTTGATCAAATCCTTCAACTTTTGGACCAAAGCCCTCTGTATGTTTTGGATTGTTTGCCGCAAATAAGGCAGCTAAAGTTCTTCCATGAAAAGCTCCCTCGACTGTTATAATACGATTTTTTTCTGGTTTTCCAATTGCATGGAAGTATTTTCTAGCTATTTTAATTCCTGCCTCTGTTGCTTCTGATCCAGAGTTTTGAAAACAAACAAAATCTGCAAAGGTATTTTCTGTTAATTTCTTTGCTAATTTTTCTTGTTCTGGAATAACAAAAACGTTAGAGACATGCCATAATCTTGAAGATTGTTCTTTTATTGTGCTTACCAAATGTTCGTGGCAATGCCCTAGAGCATTAACCCCAATTCCTTGAATAAAATCTAAATATTTTTCACCATTATCTGAAACAAGATAACAGCCCTTTCCCTCCTTAAAAGAAATATTTCTCCTAGCGTATGTACCAAGAATAGAACTCATGATTAATTACGATTTTATTTTATAACCCCTTTTAAACAATATATATGCGGAAAACCAACTTAAAAAACTCAACGAGGCAAGAAAAATGTATCCAAAAACTAAAGATCCATCTGATACCCCGAGAAACCCATACCGGAAACCTGAAATCATATAGAAAAATGGATTTACTTCGCTAACCTGTCTCAAAAAATCTGGCAATCTATCTATTGTGTAAAAAGTTCCCGACAAAAAAGATAAGGGAACAATTATAAAGTTTGTATAGCTCGCCATGTGATCAAATTTTGTGCTAGCCAACCCAACTATTATTCCAATTGACCCGAGTATAAAAGAGGAAAAAAAAGCATATATTATAATGTCAAAAAAGCTGTAAAAATTCAATTCTACAAAGAAGCTAAAAACCAGAATTGAAATTATGCAAATCACAAAAGCTCTTGTACAAGATGCCAAAATTAAAGCTAAAGTAATCTCTCCTGCAGAAAGTGGAGCATAAAGGATTTCGACTAAATTTCCCTGGATCTTTCCGATCATGATGCTGGATGAGGAATGTGCAAAAGCTTGTTGGATTATCTGCATAGCTATTAAGCCTGGGGCCAAAAAACTTAAAAAAGAAACGCCCAACACTTCGCCTCTGTCATTACCAATGGCTAGTGACAAAACCATTAAAAATAGCAGAGATGTCACAACCGGAGAAATTATAGTTTGAATCGCCACTATGAAAAATCGGTAACACTCTTTTTGATACAAAGTAAGGAATCCAACCCAGTTAAAATAACCAAATTTCCTAATAGTTATTTTGTAATCTCTTTTTATCTCTTTCATAAAACAAAATATATTCCGATCAACAAACGTATTAAATTAACCACTGGTTGATTATTGATAACCTGTTAATAAATACAATAAATTGTATTGATAATGTTATATATAGTGTTTAGTGTGAAATATAAACTACATATAGTATTTATTTATGAGTGGCTGGGACTTTCAAAAGGAAGAAAAACTTAAAAAACTTTGGGGAAAAGGCAATACTGCTAGTCAAATTGCGCAAATTATTGGTGGTGTAAGTAGAAATGCTGTTATTGGAAAAATTTGGAGATTAGGCCTTTCCGTAAAGTCTGGTACTCAAAAAATAAAAAAATCCAAAGAAGAAAAAAAAAACCTAACCAACAGTGAGAAAAAAATTTCCATAAAAAGCAAGTTTAAATCCATTTTATTAGATAAAAATTTCGAACCAGAAAACCCTAAAAGTTTAGAAGAATTAACTGAAAAAACATGTAAGTGGCCCACTGGTCATCCAAATGAAGAAAGTTTTTATTTTTGTGGAAGATCCCCTGTCAAAGGATATAGTTATTGTCGCCTACATGTCTTGTATTCATTTCAAATTCGTGGCGATAATAAAGAAGACGGCTTGAGCGCTGAAGAAGCTATTCCAAAATTTATAGAAGAAAAAATCAAATCAGCTTAGTGTTTTGATCTTAACCCAACAGCTTCACTTATATTTTTAATTTTCTCATTCTTTAAAATTTCTATCAGATCTTTTTTGATTTCTTTCACAATTCCTGGGCCTTTATAAATCATTCCGGTGTAAAGCTGAACAGCATTTGCTCCTGCGGCAATCTTTTCAAAAGCACTTTTCCCGGAGTCAACGCCACCCACTCCAATTATAAAAACCTTACCTTTTAATTTTTTATAAAATTTATTTATCATTTTATTTGACAAATCTCTAATTGGTTTTCCAGATAAGCCCCCAGCTTGATCTTTATTAGAACTTTTTAATGATGATCGATTTATGCTAGTTGTATTAGTTAGTATTACACCTTGTGCTTTTTGATTAATAATTATTTCTGAAATTTTTTCAACAGAAGAGTCTTTGACATCTGGAGATACTTTAACAAAAATTGGCATAAGACTTCCAAACTCTTTCCTTAGTTTATTAATAGCTTTCAGTAAAGAATCAAGTTTGCTTTCGTCATGAAAATCTCTTAAATTTTCAGTATTAGGTGAAGAAATATTAATCGTAATATAATCTGCCAAAGATAACTTCATAAGAGATTCGGCTGATTTGCAAAAATCTGATTCGAAAGATTTGCTATCAAAATTGGGGCCAATATTTACTCCTAGAATATTACCTCCCTTGCTAAACTGACCATTTTCGAGTCTTTTTAATACTGTTTCTAAACCATCATTATTAAAACCTAGCCTATTTATTAAAGCTTCATCTTCTTCAAGTCTAAAAATTCTTGGCTTGGGATTTCCTGTTTGTTTTATTGGTGTTACAGTTCCAACTTCAACAAAACCAAAACCAAGCTTAAAAAGAGAATTATAAACCTCGGCACTTTTGTCAAAACCTGCCGCCATACCTATTGGGTTTTTTATTTTTTTTTTCAAAAAATTAGTTTCTAACATTTCTTCATTTTCAACTTTAAAAATACTTTCTGGAACAATATTTAACTTTAAAGATTTAATTGCTAAATCATGAGCGGCTTCTGGATCTAAACCAAAAATTAAAGGTTTTAAAAAAGAAAACATTTTTATTTCATTTGTTTTTTTATTAATTCGATTGTTTCTTTAATACCAAAAAAACTTATAAAAAATCCCATTCTTGGGCCATTTGGATCTCCGAAAATTATTTCGTAAATTGCTTTAAACCATTCTCTTAAATTTTCAGCATACCCATTATCCTTGCCTACTGAATAAACTATCGTTTGAATGGCTTCTGGGTCCATTCCGTTTTTACAATCTGCTAACTTAGCAACTAAATCCTTAAGAGCTTTTTTTTCCTTTTCGTTGGGTTTTCTATATTTTTTATTTGGTTTAACTATATCTTCAAAATACCTTAGTGCGTACTCCAATAAACTATCCAGAATAGAGTGGTTCGAAACTTTTATATCTTTTTTATATTTTTTTATAAACTTCCATAACATATCTTTGTCCGTTGCATTGCTTGTGCCCACCAGATTTAATAAAACCGAAAATGGCATAACTGTTTTTTCTTTGGGAGGTTTGCCATTATGGATATGCCATACTGGATTAAGCAATTTATTTTTCATATCTTGTTCACTAAATTTTTCTATAGACAATAAATATTCATCTACGGCCTTCGGAACAACATCTGGGTATAATTTTTTTGCCCTTTTGGGATTTTGATACATATATAGAGACAAGCTTTCTGGCGAAGCATAATTTAACCATTGCTCTATGGTTATTCCGTTTCCTTTAGATTTAGAAATTTTTTCTCCTTTTTCATCCAAAAACATCTCATAAGCAAACCCGTTTGGACTTTTTTTTCCTAAAGTTTTACAAATTTTGCTGGAAAGAATTGCGCTCTCAATTAAATCTTTGCCGTACATTTCATAATCAACATCAAATGTATGCCATCTCATTGCCCAATCTACCTTCCATTGCAATTTACATTTTCCATTTATAATTTCTGTCTCAATTTTTTTACCTCCATTTTCATAAATAATTTTTCCTTCTTTTTTCTTCAGTTCAACAACTGAGGCTTCCAAAACTTTTCCTGTCTGAGGACATATGGGCAAAAATGGACTATATGTTTTTTGTCTTTCTTTTCCCAAGGTTGGAAGTATAATTTCCATAATCTCTTCATATTTTTCCAAAACCAAAAGTAAGGCATTGTTAAATAATCCCTTTTTGTATGTTTCGGTTGAACTCTTAAAGATATAATTAAATTTAAATTTATTTAAAAAACTCTTTAACATCTCATTATTATGCTCTCCATAACTTTTAAATTTATTAAAAGGATCAGGAATGCTTGTAAGAGGTTTGTGTAAATTGCTTTCCAAAATTTTCTTATTGGGAATGTTGTCTGGTACTTTTCTCAAGCCATCCATATCATCAGAAAATGTTATTATTTCGGTTGGAATGTCGATTAACTGTTTTATGGCATTTGCCATCATTGTTGTTCTTGCTACTTCCGCAAAAGTTCCTATATGAGGAAGACCGCTTGGACCGTATCCTGTTTGCAAAACAACCTTTCCTTTTTTTTCAATAAGCTTTCTTCGGTCTTGAATTAAACCTCTTGCTTCAACAAAAGGCCAAGAATTGGTTTCCTGTAAAATTGAATTTTCTATCACTACAAATAAGATTTATAAAATTTTTTAAACAAAATACAGATATATTATGGTCATTTTAAGTTGAAATTTATAATTTATAAAATAATGTCCATTTAGTTAATGAATTTAAGAACAGTATTATTCGTCCTAGGAATTTTGCTATCTATATTAGGGATTGCTATGCTTCTGCCGGCAATTTTTCAATTTTACATTGGAGAAAATAGTGGAAATTTTTTAACGTCATCTTTCATCACCATATTTGTTGGAGTATTGTTAATTTTATCAAATCTATATAGCGAAAAAAGATTAAATTTACGGGAAGCATTTATATTAACCACGTCTTCTTGGGTTGGAATCGCTCTATTTGGAAGCTTTCCTTTTTTCTTTTCAAATCTTGAAATGTCTTTTAGCGATTCATTGTTTGAAAGTATGTCGGGAATTACTACCACAGGATCAACTGTTATTGCCAACCTAGACATTGCGCCAAAAGGAATTTTAATGTGGAGAGCCTTGTTGCAATGGCTTGGCGGAATAGGAATTATAGTAATGGCGATAACAATTTTGCCTTTTTTAGGAGTGGGAGGAATGCAATTATTTCAAATTCAGTCCGCATCTGCTTCTGAAAAAATTTTACCAAAAACAAAAGAAATTTCTTTTAAAATATTTTATATCTATTCTTCTTTAACTTTTTTATGTTTTGTTTCCTATCATTTGGCTGGAATGAATCTATTTGACTCATTAGCACATTCTATGACTACAATCGCAACTGGAGGATTTTCAACTCATACTGAATCGATAGGATTTTTTAAAAATCCCATAATCGAAATTGTGTCAATAATATTTATTGTGATGGGAAGTTTGCCATTCATTGCCTATCTAAAATTTATTAGAGGTGAAAAAAAAATTTTTCTTTCAGATTTACAAATTAGAGGTTTTTTATTTTTAATCCTAGTATCAGTTATTATAATGTTTTTTTACTTGTTAATTAACCACGATCTTGGTTTATTGGAAAATTTAAGAATAGCATCATTTAATGTTATATCTATACTATCGGGAACAGGTTACGTTACCTCTGATTTTAGTCTGTGGGGAAATTTTCCCTTAATTTTTTTTCTTTTCATAAT
>Ga0208764_10000417_pt1 | contig 27371 bp, 11 predicted proteins | sample ETNtaG_18_FD_185762 | JGI IMG/M metagenome (GOLD analysis project Ga0208764, IMG submission 185762) | Marine microbial and viral communities from oxygen minimum zone, Eastern Pacific Ocean - ETNP201302SV91 (SPAdes) (version 2) | ecosystem: Environmental > Aquatic > Marine > Oceanic ... | reverse complement strand
TTAAACCAAGTAGAATATCTGATGTAGTTAAAAGACTTTATACACAATATTTTAAAAAAGATAGACCTCATGCTAAAAAAATCTTTATTGAGCCCACTAAAAATAATACAGATTTAATTATACCAAATCAAACTCCATTTAAAGCCTTTAATTTTTTAGCATCAAGAGCAGTTGCAAATGAAAAACATGCAGTTGGATCTAGTTTTGTTTTTTATGAGTCAATAAGAGGATTCTTTTTTATTTCTATGGAAACTCTTATGGTGGGTGGTGGTTTAGGATATCGTACTCCTGCAGCACAAGGTCCACCCAGCATGCAGCAACAAAATGTAGAACCTGTATATAATAGGCTAGATGATCCTGTTAAAGAAACTTATGTAGTTCAACCGAAAAGATTAGGTGCTCAATCTAATGAACCTAAAAATGTTGCAATAGAAATGACAGCTGTCGATTCATATCAATTTTCTTCTAATTTTGATGTTTTGAAAAATCTACAAAATGGTATGTATGCAAATAGATTACTTACACATGATTTAATTAGAATGAAATATGATACATTAGATTTTAATTTGGTAGATAAATCGGCATTAAAACAAAAAATAAGAACAGTAGATGGTGGTGCCGAAGAAGTAAAGGAGTATCAACGACAAGCACATGATGCTAAAAACATTTCGGATGGTTTTACTCATGTAGGAGAAGGAAAATTGGCCACAGAAAAACAAGATGCACTAGGTTCACCCGAATCAAAGATAGCATTTTATCCTACTAATTTTAATCATGATAATATATTTAAAGAGGCAATAGGAACAGCAGGAGTTCATGGTGAACCAAAAGATGATGCAAGGAATAATATTCAACCAAATAGAGTAGAACAATGGATGCAATCACGTATGGTACAAAGTCAACAGATGAATAATATTAAATTGAATATTAGGGCGCCTGGACTTTCTACTAGAATGGTAGGAGATTTAATTGAATTTAAATTGCCTACACAATATGTTGAAGATAGAGATGGAATTACACAATCTTCACAGCACACATATTTAAGTGGATATTATTTAATTACTAAGTTACGACATCATTTCACTAGAGAAAAATATGATATAGAATTTGAAGCAATAAAAGATTCATTGAATAAATCAGTTGGTAAAGATAGGTCAACCGAGAGTCCGGGACACGGTACAATGGTGGGGAAAGATTCTCCTGAAGCATTAGCTGAATCAGGACGAATGAAGGGTCAATCTGGAAGATAGGATATAATATATGTCATACTTTATGGGAAAAGAGGGATTTGTTTGGTGGCAAGGAGTTGTCGAAGATCGCCATGATCCGCTTTATCTTGGACGATGTAGAATTAGAATATTAGGATGGCATTCAGATAATAAAGCTGATCAACCAACTATTGGTTTGCCGTGGGCGTATCCTGTTGCACCAATTACTTCTGCTAGCCAAACAGGAGTAGGTACATCTCCATTAGGCCCAGTTGAAGGAACTTGGGTTGTTGGATTTTATCGTGATGGTGAGGCAGGACAGGAGCCAATGTTTTTTGGAACTATTGGTGGTATACCAGAATTAGATGCAAAAGGTATTAATAATGATGGAACTACAACCGGCGGAAAGGGGTTTCTTGATCCAAGATTAGCAGGTGGAGATGTAGCAGGCCATGCTGCTTATGAAGATGAGATGGGACCTAGAGATTTAATGTTTAAAGAAAGTGCAAAATTAGTTCCAAGAGAACCCGCTACTATTATACATAATGCTAATCCTAATCCCTCAGAAGATCCAAAAACAGTTGAAATTTCTTCAGGTGTTACTTTCAAACATACGGCAGTAAGAAGTTTAATAAGTAAAACTGGAATAGCAACTCCAAATGCACCATATACTGTTAAAGTTATAGAACAACCAATACGTTCAACATATCCTAATACTGGTTTAGCAAATACACAACTTTCTTCTACAAGGGTTACAAACTATTTAAAAGAACCCACTACAAATAGATTAGCTAGAGGTATGCATGGAAATACCGATACAGGAAATCCTTTAACATCAGGAATTGTCTTTGAAAAAGAACAGAATAGATTCATAGGTCAAGTCGATATTCCTACAGCAGATGGTAAAGCTTGGGATGAGCCAGCAATTCCATATAAAGCGGTTTATCCATATAATCATGTTCATCAAACAGAAAGTGGACATATTATTGAAATGGATGATACTCCAAATAATGAAAGATTACATTGGTATCATCGAACAGGCACATTTACAGAAATACATCCTGTTGGAGTTAAAGTTGATAAGATAGTAAACAATTATTATAATATTATTTTAGGTGCAAGATATACACATATTGAAGCAAGTGATTATACAACAATTGATGGTTCACAAGAAAATCTTGTTCTTGGTAATAGAGTAGATAGAGTTGATGGTGATTATTCTGTTGCAGTGGGTAAAGGAAGATTTGCCGTTAATAATACACAAGGAGCAATTAATTTATCAGCTTCAAAGATAAATTTAAAAGCCTCAGATGAACTTATATTAAGTGCGAACAGAGTAATAATAGAAAAGAAATCTTCTTCTGGTTCTGATATAACAACAGGAGATGAAAGAAAAAAAGTAGGTGGTAAATATAAAATAGAGGCCGGATCATATAGTTTAAATTCTCAAGGTAGTCTTGGTATACAAAGTGGTGGGGGATTATCACTTAATATTACTGATTCAGTAAATGAATCTATATTTGGAGTGTTACCATCATTAACTTTAGATTATGCAAAAAAGACTACTGCTACTTTAGGTAAGATTGGAATAGAATGTACAGATAATTTAGTTTCAGGTGGAATTGAACTTAATTTAGGTCTTGCAGGTTTGGGAGGAGCTATAGCAATAAAACCCCCAGGCGATATAGAGTTAAATTCCAATTTAGGGGCGAGTGGTATTACAGGATCAGCATTATTAGGTAATGTATCATTTGATTCTTTAGCGGGATATGCACAAATGGCTAGTCTGTTGGCCACGATGAAATTAGATAGTTCGGGAGCAGCTTCCTTACAAGGATTATTAGGTGAAGTAACAATAGCTTCTTCAGGTAAAATAAAAGTTGCAGGATTGATTTCAACATTGAAAGAGATATTAGATGAACTAATAGATATAATGACAGAACATACACATCCAACAGGAACAGGCCCATCAGGTCCACCAATGCCACCAGCTACTGCTAAGTTGGCCTTATTGAAATCTCTAAAGGTTAGTGGGAGTTTTGAATAATATGGCATTAGTTAAAGCAACATTGTTTAGTGAGTTAATGGCAACGTATGGGGGTCATAGTCCTGATCCAATGAAGCCAGGAAAAGATATAGCAAAAGCATTTAAAAATTATTTAATGATGGGTCAGAATGCGGGTGGATTTCCAGCATCAAATGTGGTAGATGCACCAACAGGGATGACAATAGGTGGAGTTTATGCACAACAATTACCATCAGGTGCAGCAGTTGCTACACAAATAGCATCAGCATTAACAACTATGGCATTGACATTTTTATCTGCAAATCAGATAGGGCCACCGGCTGTGTCACCATCACATACACCAGAATTAATACAATTATATTCTGGACAGTCTCCTTCAGGTGTAAATTTTTCGAAGGAGTTAGCAAACATTTTAGATAAGTGGGCAAAAACATGGGTAGTAAGTGGATTAATTCCAGGAGCACCACCTGTTCCATTTTCAGGACCTTTATCATAGGAATACAATGGCAGGAGCAATTGATAAGAAAATAGCTGAAGTGAAAAAGGAGTTAGTAGATTCTCCTGCAACGCATTTGTCTGCGAGAAATGGGATTCTTAATTCTGTTGCATTAATAAGAGAATTTTCTGAGAGTAGATTAAATGCACTATGTGAAAAGTTCACTGCTACGAATTATAGACTTTATGTTAGATTAGAAGATCAGGCTACAGGTAATAATATTAAGTTAGAAAATGATAATGATTTATTAATGGAAGCATCTATCATAGGTGCATCGTATTCGCTTGCTCAAGTATGTGAACATTTAGCAGAAGAAAGATTGGTATTATATGGTGCAAGAACTATAAAAAGTACATTTAGAAAATTTGATTTACCTTCCTATGAAACAGTAAATGGGGCATTAGGTCTTAGTGAACCTAATACTTCTTATTTTGGAATTAAAGCTACAGATCTTGCAGAAACATATACTATTAATTTAAGTAGTTTAGAAGGTACAACTCAAACACAAAGTAGTAATACATTCAGTACTTATGTTAAAGATTATTATTTAGTTAGATCTAGAGTAGATGGAGAGTTAGTAGATATTAATGATAATATGGCTCCGTATTCTTCACCAAATGATGATACACCTTTTGGTAATGCTGTTGCTTGGGGTGGTTCTGTTTTAACAGAAGCAGGAACATGGAATGCAGATTATGCAAAGGCAAATATTGCGGGTGTATCTACACAAAGTTCAGGTGCCTACAATGAATTAGTTACTATAACATTAAATGATCATTTAACTCAAGGAAGTAATACTCAATATACTCCAGTAGGTCCTTCTTTTAATAATAAGTTTTATTTGAAAAGGCATGCGGACTATGTAAACACATTCACTATCACGGGTACAACTACAACGGGTAGTTTAGAAGTAACAGGAGTATCAGTAGAAGATCTTACTAAAGTTAAATATGGAGATGTCATTAGTGGGACAGGGATCCCAGATGATAATGTATCTATCGCGGCAGTACAAACAACAGATAGTAAACTTAGACTTAGTAATACAGGAATTGCAACGGCTGATGGAACGATTACCCTTACAGTAAATAGTGTTCCATTTGGATATCAAAAAGATGATATATTCTGTCAAGTAGAAGTAGTGGGAGAAGGTTTAGTAACTAATCCAGATTGGAAACCAGTAGGTGATGATGCAGGAGATTATAGTGGAACAGATGCCGCCCCAGATGATTTATTAAATGCTAATACTTCACAATTTATAAGTCTTCTTGGATTTTTTGATCCTGATAATGGTAGTTCAAATGCAACGAATGATATAACTAAGGGGGCAAGAGGTGATTGGGTTTCTTTACAAAAAGAAATTTCTGGAACTACATATCCTTATAAGGAACGAAATCCTTTTTTCCCAGCAATGGGAGGAACAGTTAAGACTTATGAAGTAGATAATGGAGTAATTGTAGGAACACAACCTACTGGGTTAGGTGACGAAGATATTCCTTGTGGAAGATATATTAGGTTTGATTATGAGAGAGCAAATAATACAGGTAATATGCCAGAGAATAGGTATTATGTTGATCAAGCTGAGAAGTTTTATTATGAAGTTCCTTGTACTAATGTCACATATACTTGTGGTACAGCTACAATAGGTACTAATCATCCTATGCCAAATGTTGGTGAGCCTCCTCTTACTATGACTAAAACTGGACTGAGTGATCTTATAACAAGAGTACAATCAAATACGGTTACAATAGGATCAGTTACGATGAACGTTCAAAGTTCACTTACAGGAGATGTACCGATAGATGATGATACTACTAATCCTTCTTTATCTGGAAGTTCAGGTAATCCCCCAGCTTGGAGCGGAAATAATTACTATACTCTTTCAGGAAATTATATTTACAAAAACTTTGTACATATACAATCAACATCACAGCCAGGGGGAGCGGGTACTGCATGGTCAATTACTCTTGATACAGATGTTACTGCTTTTCCTTGTAGATATAATTACGCACAGAAAAAATTATATGAGTCCGGAGGTTCTGGTGATAATACAATGAATGCTGATGTTCAGTTTATAAAAGATACTGTAAATGATTTACAAACTCTTGCACCCTGGCGTGATCCTATTGTTACAGGAGCACAGGCAGGAGGAAGTGGAATTTCAGATGAAGATTGGGACACTTATATTCAAGCTGAACCTTTAGGAGATTTGGGAACATTATCAACCGCATTAGATACTTTTCGTACTGCTTGGAATGCAGGTGGAAATGCAAGAACAGGAGATGATAATAACAATACAAACAAAGGACAAGTTGTATCATTTGCAAATACTACATGGGCGGCTTTTCATACTGAAGTAGGAACATTTGGTACTAATCGTGGAAAGAGAGAAGCAGAAATAGATGCTCGTATTGGAGTACCAACTAGAGCAGGAACACCATCATCATCTTTTAAACAATATCCTGCTGTTTATGTGTCAGCAGTTCCTACAGCAAATACTACTGGTGGGCAAGTTCCTTATGGAAGATCAATCTATGACAGTTGTAATTATCTATTAGGTGATACACTTAAACTAGGAGTACAACTAATACAAGATATTCAAGGTTTAACTAATTTGATAGATTTAGTCAAAAAGGCTAGAAACAAATATGAAATTTATAATGGTAGAGCGAAGGAGTACAGCTGATGGCAGAACAAGAAAATAGATGGAAACAAGCAGAATTAAGAAGAGATGATATTAAGAAGTTATTAGAGAATACTAAAAAACTCGCTGAAATGTATACAGACGTTCTCAAAATAAAAAGAGAGGGATGGGAAAGAGTATTAGCTGGACAGGCTAAGAAAGCGAAAAAGGAGCAAGAAAGAAATGGCTGAATTTCAAGCATTATTGACAGCAAAAGCCGAATGGAAACCTCACCAAATTGCAAAGGCGGGGGATATTGCTAAACTAGCAGAAGCTGCGTCAGGTCTTGCTGAAACTGTAAAATCTGCTCTTTCTCTTTCTAGAAATGGAATGGAAGTGGTAAAGCTCTTGGCTGTACTACAAAATATTAATCCACTTTTAACTGCACTAGATTCGTTAGCTGATGAAGTACTAAAACAAATTAATGATTTAAAAAACGCAGGATATTTTTATTTGTATATTGATCCATATTATAAGGGAAATGTAAAACCAAAGGCGAATTTTGATTTGGGTTTTGAACAATTAAGAGATGAAGGTGGAAAACGAAAATGGCAAAAAAAGGATTCTAATGGAAATTGGAAAGAGACTGTTGATGTTCCTACTCAGGCGGACTTAGATCTTGAATCTGCAAGACCAATGTACGTTCAACCAAGAAGATTAATTCCAGGTGGATATAATTGGTTTGATCCTATACCTGATCCACTTGATAGCGAAAGTAAATATCCTAGATTTACCACAAAAGATGTAGTTAATGAATTTGTAAAAGCATTTGATGATGAGGGTGATGTTCCAAGATATAGAAAATTGGGGAAAGTATCTGAATTACCGGCAGCGGGAAAAACAGTATGGGATGTTGATGGACAACCATACGAAGGATGGGACCCTAAATTAGATTTTGGATTAGAATTATTTGATAAAGGATTAACACATCCAGATGTTGAATCAGGTCGGATAAAGGATTATGAAGCTTCAAGAAAACCCATTAATTCTAGAGAAACTCCAGGTAAGCCTAATATTAAAGGAAACACTATAGGTATGACTGGTGTTGGCGCAATAGCAATTATTATTGGTGCAAGTAATTTTGATAAATTTACTACAACCTTTAATGAATTTGCTAAAATGTTTTCTGATATTCCTGAACTTACGCCTGGGATAACAGGTCAAAATTTATTAGATACTCTTACATCTATTCTTGATCCCCCCTCTGTAAAACTTAATATAGTTGAACATGATCTAAAATATGGTCAATTTGTACCAGGAGATATTATAGGGGGAGAAAAATATGGGAGTAGAGGAGAGATAACTTCTGTTAATACTTCATCCCTGACGAAAACAGAAATAAAAGGAGAAAAAATAATAACAATTCTTGATGATATGGGTGAACCATTAAAAAAAGCAGATGGTACTATAATTGAAGTTATAGAAGAAATTGATGGAAATCCTGAAACAGAAGAATATCCAATAGGAAGATATCAAGATTTAGAAATAATGGTTAAACCTATAAACACCTCTAATAAAGCACAATGGATTGGTGGTGATATGATTTTATCTATGGAAGAAAGGGGAAAGGTTGGAAATTCTGAAGCAACTACAGCTGAAACAGGAATAGATTATTATAATAATTATGTTTTTATAGGTCAAGAAACAAAAGAACTTCCTAAAAATCAAAGAGTATATCCAAAAGTCGCATATGTTTTACGAGAAGTATTACAAGAACTTCCTGATCCTGTTCCTCCTGATTTTGGGGGAATGTTAATTGATGATGTAGTTCCAGGTTGGGGAGAATTTTTTCAAGAGTTGGAGAATTTTGTAAAACAAATAAAGGGTTATATTTCAAATTCGGGTACTTTTATTCAAGAGATGATTGATATGATCGCAGAAATTGAAGCATATCTAAATCATTTGGTAGAACTTATTGATAAATTTTTAGAATTTTTTAGAATAACATTACCATCAGAAGGAGTATATGCACTTTATATTCCAAATCAACCTGATGGGAATGAAGGAATAAAAAAAGAAATTAGTGAAGCTACAGGAATTCCTGAATTAGATTATGCCTCAGGAATATTATTTGTTGGTGTAGAGGGAGGAAAACTAATAGCAGGAGGAGGAAGTAAAAATCCAATAGATTTATTAGCACTAGTATTGGGTCTTCTTAATAATACCGATGATGCTGATGAAGCTACCACTTCTGATAAAACTGCAGAAGAGGCCGCAGCTGACCTATCTTCCGCACTTGGTCAAGCGGCAGAAGGTAGTGATAAAGATGAATGGAAAGAGAAAAGCACTGGAGAGAAATTAGCTTCAATGTTATTAAGATAATTTAACTAATAAAAATTAACTAAATATTAAGAGCAAGATATGGCTACTACATACGGAAAAGATTACGTTGATTTTGATATGGATTTTACAAAACATCCATCTCATGGAGACTTATCTAAAGTTAAAAAATCAACAGCTATTAGCAGATCTATAAAAAACTTATTAAGAACAAAATCAAATGAAAGATTATTTCAACCAGAGGTTAATAATGGTATTGGAATTCTTTTATTTGAAAATTTTAGTAAACTTACTTCTTCTAGGTTGGAACAGGCTATTAGGTTTACAATAGAAAAATATGAACCTAGAGCCAGAATAGCGAATATAACAGTAAGAGCAAAAGAAGATGAAAATGCATATGAGGTACAAATAACTTATATGCCAGATAATGATGTACAAGAAACAAACTTAGAAGTCTATTTGGAGAGGACATAGATAACACATGGCAAGTTCAGATGGTAAACTCAATATATCAGAATTAGACTTTACTAAGATTAAAGAAAACCTACAAGGATTCTTAACTAGTCAGGAGGATTTTGTAGGATATAATTTTACAGGATCTTCTTTTGATGTTCTACTTGATATAATGGCATACAATACTCATTACAATGCATATTATGCAAATATGGTTGCTAATGAAATGTTTTTAGATTCTGCATCCCTTAGAAATTCTGTTGTAGCAAGAGCAAAACATCTTGGTTATCGCCCACGTTCTGCACAAGGTTCAAAAGCAGTAATAACCCTTACTATTACACCACCCGATTTACCTTCCGCAATAAGTATTGCAAAAAATACACAATTTCAAGGAGATGTTGAGGGTGTTTCTTATGTTTGGTGTACTTCTAATTCTTATTCTGTAAACATTAATGCTAATGGTGTTTATACTGTAGCGAGTGTAGATCTTACACAAGGTACTCCCACAACATTTAGATATACTGCAAATACAGGAGATTCAGACCAAAAATTTATTCTTCCTAATGAAAATACTGATATCAGTACTTTAGAAGTTAAAGTTCAAAATAGTTCTACTGACACAGATACTACTGTATATACAGAAGCTGCTGATATAACTACTGTAAACTCTATTTCAAAAGTTTATTTTATAGATGAGGTTGAAGATGGAAAATTTGAAGTTCAATTTGGTGATGGAACATTAGGTAAACAATTAGCAAATGGAAATATTGTTATATTATCTAGTTTGGTATGTGAAGCCGATGCAACCAATGGAGCAAAAACATTTTCAATTGTATCTGATGTTGGAGGATATTCTAATGTAAAAATTGAGACTACTTCAGCTTCAGCGGGTGGAGCCGTGGCCGCAGATATCGATGAAATTAAATTTAATGCCCCCAAAAATTTCGATGCACAAAATAGATGTGTTACAATTCATGATTATGTGGCTTTAGTTAAGAGAGATTATGGTGATGCACAAGCGGTTGTTGCTTGGGGTGGAGAAGATGCAGATCCCCCAGTTTATGGAAAAGTTTATGTAGCAATTAAACCGGCATCAGGTTCAGTTCTTTCTCAATCTAATAAAACTTATGTTGAAGATGAAATATTAAAGAAAAGAAATATTGTAGGAATTACTCCAGAGGTTGTAGATCCAGATTATATGTATTTAAAGGTTACTAGTACGGTTAAATATGATTCTGGTGCAACTACAAATAGTGCTTCTCAACTTAAGTCAACAGTAACTAATCAGATTACATCTTTTGGAGAAACTAATTTAAAAACTTTTGATAAATCATTTAGATATTCAAAATTAGTTAAAGAAATAGATGAATCTGAAATTTCTATTAAAAGTAATCAAACATCTATTCAATTAAAAAGACTTCTTTATCCATTGTTAGGATCAGATGAAGCCTATGATATGCCATTTTCTAATCAAATCTATCACCCTTCTAATACTTTTTGGGGTGCAGTAACTAGTAATACATTTTCGTATACAGATTCTGCAAACACTCAATGGGCGGGTTGTAGATTACAAGATAATAATGGAGTTGTTGAGGTATATCGAGCTTCAGGTGAAGACAGAATTATTGTTAATAATAATGTAGGTACAGTAAATTATCTTACTGGAAAAATATCACTTACAAGTTTTAAACCTCTTATTATTGGTTCAGAGACTACAGGAAATACTACACCATTAGAAGTTTATATTACTCCGGCCTCATCAGATGTTAATCCTCTTAGAGAACAAATCATATTAGTTGAATCTGGTGATGTTACTATAACAATGTTAGATGATGCAGGAACAGGAACTTATGTTGAAGGAACTATTTCAACTACTGATGGTACAACTCTAGCAACTGGATATTAAACGTGGCTACAGAAGTTAAAGAAAAAAAAGATGTATCAGTTTTAATTGAAACTCAAGTACCTGAGTTTATTACAGACCAACATCCAAAATTCAAAAAGTTCATAGAGAAATACTATGAATTTATGGAATCTCATCAACTTTATGTTGGTTCTACATTTACCTTCCACGAACCAAAACTTCAAGCCGAAGATCAATCTGGTGATGACTATCTTTCTTATGAAGATGGAGATCGTCTTCAATTAGAATCAGAACGTAATACTGCATCCAATGCAAATCTTATGTTTAATGTGGGGGAAACTCTCACAGGAAATACAAGTGGTGCAACCGCAGTTGTTACTGGTACAAAAGGTAATACTATTACTTTTGTTAAATCTACTAACGAAGCGGTTTTTGAGTACAATGAAAAAATTACTGGTAGTGATTCTCGCGCCTATGGTACTTTATCAAACGCAATTAGTGCTGGTATATTTCCCCCAGGATCAGTAGACTCTTTCCAATCAAAAGCTCCAGCTGCAGCAATAAGAGAATTAGCCGAATCTCAAAATGTTGATACTACTGAATCAGGTCTTATTGATGATTCATGGAAAAAAGAATTTTATACAAATGTTCCCAAAACTGCTGTTGCTGATAGACGACAACTTCTTAAGAGAATGAAACAAGTTTATCGGTCAAAAGGTAATGAAGCATCTTTTGGTTGGTTGTTTAGAACACTCTTTGCTAAAGAAGATATAGAATTTTATTATCCTAAAGCAGACTTATTAAAGTTATCTGATGGAAGATGGGCTATTGATAAATCAATTAAAATTATAACTTCTAGTGCAAATAATATTACTCTATTTACTGGTAGAAAAATTAGTGGAAATATTTCTAAATGTTCTGCAATAGTTGAGAAACAACTTACATCTTTTGCGGGAGCACTTGAGGTTACAGAATTAACATTATCAGATGTTGTTCAAGGAGTTGTTGATGAAGAATTACTGTTCTTTCAAGAAGGTGAGACTGTTACTTCTGAAACTGATACAGATGGATTATATGCAGAAGCAACAGTATCGGGTATTTTACAAAGTGTTACAGTAGATGTTGGTGGAACTAATTACATTATCGGTGATGAAATTCATGTTACAGGTGGTGGAGGACAAGGAGCACGAGCAAGAGTATCATCAATTTTAGATTCTGTTGTTGAAGGAATTAATGTTATAGATTCTGGAGATGGATATGCAGTAGGTGATGTAGTAGGTTTTATTAATGATGGAACAGGTGGTTCAGGAGCTGCAGCTCAAATTGATAAGATTATTTCTACAGGCGCAATATTAAAAAATACTGATTTAATTTCAGCATTTGCAGTAAAACAATTATCTACTTCAGATTATGCAACTACACTTACTGGACACAATGCAAATACTCATTTATATGGTAACTCTTCTTTAATATTCTCCGCAGGAATCAAATCAACTACCGCGAAACTTTATGATAATCAAGGTAATTATAATGCAACACAACATATTCTTGCCGGAGATAGAATTGCAAAGAAAGTTACTTTAGATACTACAGATATAACCATTACCCAATCAGTAAAAACAGTTACACTTTCTTCAGGCATTTCAGATCTAGAAAAATTAGATATCATAGGTGGTAAATTAACTTATGCAAATTCAAATACAAATATTATTACAGGATTTTCAAGTAATACTGTTCTAACAGTTAGAGACACACATACAATAGGTTCAGGTCAAACAGTTACTATTGATTATGCAAGTAATACTAATTGGGGTACAGTTATTAGTGCCAATACTACTGCATTCTTATATTCTGTTGGTTCTTATTATCGTGATAACGATATAGATGCTTTGACTGTACAACATTTTGTCAATGATGATCATATTATGATATATGATTCTAAGTTTACAAAATTAGGTGCAGCAGCGGCTGGATCAGGTGTGGATGCACACAGTATGCATAATGGTGTTACATTTCAAGTAGGTAATACTCCCGCTCCTGTAACCACAAACACTTTTGTTATGGTTGATGCTCATGGAGCCAACCCCGATTTAACTTTAGTTTGTAATGGCGCTCTTAATATGACTTCAGTTAATATTGGAGCAATAGATTCATTTGTTCTAACATCAGGTGGTGGTAAATATGAAACATCTCCTCCAGTTACTATAGCTAACAGTTATTCTCCAACTTTAGGAAACGCACTAGATGTAGTAGGTGCACCAAATCAAATACTCAATTTAAATTTACATTCATTTTCTACAGGAACTATTGCACAAGATGGTAATGTAGTTACCTTAACTAGTGATGATGTATGGCCTGAAGCAAACTCTGGATTACTTACACTTGTATACGCAAATGGAGCCACAGATCAAGTAACTGATATTACAAATGGTACAGTTCTTAGAGTCGCAAATGAAAAGATTTTTGGACAAGGTGTAGGAGATAGTCCTGACAAGGAAACATTTTCTCTTACTTATATGGCTCTTGCAAATAATATTACAAAGAATACTTTACTTTATAATGATGATTATTCTGCTAGAGCAAGAGTTCTTGATTTTATAGATAAAGCACATACTGCAACAACTGCTAGACCATTAACAATTGCACATGGTAATACATCTCTTAGAGTAGATATGTTAACTACTCAAGACTTTAGTTCAACAGTAGAAAATCTATTATTAGAAGAAAAAGATTTTCATAATGATAGATACTCCCACGAAAGACTTTTACTTGAATCTGATACAGTAGGATCACAAGATGGTGGTGGAGGATTATTCGTAATTGAAGATAGTGTTACATGGTTTGAAATGGAAGATGGTGATCTTATTTGTAATGAATCTGATCAATCAAGATTTTATACAGAAGATACAAGTGGAGAACGTGTTACTGCATATAGTAATGTAGCTTCTGCATATTCCACAGGAACTTATTCCCAATCGGGTACAACAGTAACAGGAGTTGGTACTACATTTCCTAATGATTGTGTACGTGGAACACTTACACACCATGACGACACTACTACTACAATAACTGGTTATACTAATGCCACAACAATTACGGTTGGAGATTCAAAAACAGTAAATGCGGGTAACACATATTCAATCGGTTATAATCAAGCATTATCAGCAGGTACAAATAGAATAGTTACGTTAGCCGCGGGTGGTACAGGAAATAGAACAGTTACAGTAACCGAAGCGGGTCATTATTTAAGAACAGGAGATAAAGTTAGAATTTCTGGTTCAAATGCTAATCCTATTTTTAATGGTGTCTACCCTATTACTGTTTCAAATAACAGTTCATACGTTTATACTTTACCAGAAAATACAGCAGTAACTTCTCCTCCTGGTGATCTTAGATCAAGGCCTGTTGCTTCTCATTGGCTCGCCACAACAAATGCAGTTTCTATGGATATTACTCCAAGAGGAAACAATGCCATAATTGAAGTATCTGCAATAGCAATTGGAGCAATTCAATCTGTTGAAGTTTATGATTTTGGTGCCGGTTATTCTTCAGTTCCTTCAGTTACTACTTCTGCGGGTGATAAGAATGCAGAACTTTCTGCACACTTAGGAGCATATGCAACATATCCAGGCTATTATAGTGGTACTAAAGGTTTACTTAGTGGTGTTCCAAAACTACAAGATAACAAATATTATCAGAACTTTTCTTATGTCTTAAAAACAGATTTCGATGTAAATGATTATCGTAATTCGGTGAAAAAATTAATTCACCCATCAGGCTTAATAATGTTTGGTGAGTTAGCTATACGAAGTAAAGTTTCTGTTGAAATGTTTAATCAGGGTTTGAGTGGAAACATGGATACTCTGGGAAATATTGTACAGCCTGGACTTGATAATGAAGGAAAGAAATATCATACTTTAGTTTTATCTCAAAACGCCGCTTCTATAAATGTTCAATACGCGAATACTTATTGGAATAATGAAATAGAAATTTATACTAATAAACATCCTTGGCATGCAATGGATGCAAGGATAGAAATAAGTGATGAAACAAACGTACTCTTAGAAGATTATGCAGAGATTTCATCTATAGCAAGAACTAATTCTTCAATGTATGTGGTTACAGAAACATTACATGGATTAGAATCCGGTGATACAATTAAGTTTGTTAATGATGAATCAGATCAACGATTTAATAATGAATATACAGTTACTACTGTACCCACTACAAACACTTATACCATTACTCCATCGCCAGATACAGGTACAGCAGTATCTCAATCTATGTATGATGGAAATCTGTATATTACCTTAGAAGATCAAACTACTGGTAATACTATTCTCTTAGAAGATGGTGATGATTTGATGATGGAGCCAACATCTTATTTGAAATCTACAGTAATTTCTTATGCAGATGTTTTTAGAACACAAGCTACAAATTGGGATAATCCTTTTTCTGGAAATATTTTAAATGAAGATGGTTCAGATATTCAGTTGGAAAGAGGTGGAACTTATCTCTATCCAAGATTAGAATTTCCAGAAGCAGAGTCAGGAACAATATCTATCGATGTAAGTTTCAATAGTGATATCCTTCTTGAAGATGATAATGGAACTTATGGAGAAGGTTATCTCTTACATGAAGAGTCAGCTGGTCAAGGAAACGGCCCACAAAGATATATTTCTCTTGAAGAAGATACACAAGGACCGGATCATCAATATGAAAGTATTCCGATTGTAGATACTCATGTAATTGAAACATGGTATAATTCTACAAGAAGTCATTTAATTTCTGAGGATAATCTTTCAACATTTATATTTGAAGATGAATCATTAGTAGCTTTAGATACTCAACCAATTATTCACAATCCTACAGGATACCCCTTTCTCTATTGGGAAGGATATTCACGTACTAATCATATCATTACAGAAGATGGTCAATATTTAATTAATGAAGATAGTACGGGACCTGGAGTTGCTAACAGTTATTTCGTAATAGAACATGTATATGGTTTAAGTGAAAATAGTTCCCATAATATAATATTCAATCTTGTAGAAACTACTAATTGGCATATAAGAGGAGAAGACACATCTCATCTCGTATATGAAGATGGTAATAGAATGTTATCTGAAGAGGGTTACGTTAAATACCCCGATGCCCGTGAAATAGAATTAGGTTCATACGATTCTCTTGGATATCATCTCCGAATGGAAAATGAGGACTATCTTGAATACGAAGATGGAACTTTTGGAATACTAGAAGAAGGTAATCTTAAAGGTTCAGAAGAGAGAATTGAATTTACAAATGATGTTCAACTAGGAAGTTGGCATCTTATAACTGAAGCTGGTGAGTTTGTATTAAATGAAGATGGAACGAATAGAGTACTTATTGAAATTCCAAACATAAATGCCAGTAATGATGCATGGGAAAAAGAATATGAACTTTATGATTCTTTGGGATGGCATTTAAAGTTTGAAGATGATGATTTTATGATTAATGAATCAGATGAAACATATATACTTACAGATGAACAAATATTTCAATCACCTGATATCACTAAACATTATGTTACAGAAGAAGCACCTAGTGATATGCAGAAGTGGACTCCTGCAAACCACGAATTAGATTATATTAGTACTTGGAAAGATACAGTTATTACTAGAACTTATGGTATGCAACCCTTTAGACCACATTATGTTTCACAATGGTCTGATGCTGGTATAAATTTGTTTGCAGACCAATTTACACTAGAAGATAATACAGGTACAATATTATTAGAACATCCCGTAACAGATCAAGATTTTCTAATAGCTGAAAATTTTCCAGAAGCAATTCAAGATGCGTTAAATCTTAATAGATCTAATTACGACTACTGTTTAATTGAACAACAAACTTTAGGTGCAATTGATGGTAATCCATTTGATTATATTCAACTAGAAGAAAATACTAACACCGGAGAGGCTCCTGGAACAGCTCGACTATTACACGAATCTTCTAATACTAAAGAAGAAGGTTTTGGTGTAGAATATACTTTACATCAGGCTTGGGCAGTTCTTCCAGCATATCAATATAGTAGAATATTAACACGATTACAGGGTACAGTTACTATTCCAAATAACAGTACTTCTGTAACTGGATCTGGAACACTATTTACCACTCAGTTAAAAGTAGGAGAAGAATTTCAAACAGCTGATGAAAATATTATAACTGAAGATACTGGTGGTGGTATACTGTTAGAAACTGATCAACGAATAATAACTGAAGATATAAGAATTTTTCATGTACAATCTTTGGTAATAGGCGCCACAGATTTTATGGGATCATTAGTACAGAATTTTAAATATTATTTCACTACTGAAGATACTCCTATTTCTGCACACGGAACTCATGCAGGAGTAATAGGAGAATATGGAATATGGAATACTGAAAATGAAAGTTACTGGATTCTTGGTGCCGATACCAATGCAGAATCTGGTCTAGGAATAGAAACTAATACCGGCGGATATCCTGGCGGTATTGAACGAGAAGCCCCTGAATGGGAAAATAATAATATGCTTTGGGAAGATGGAACAAAGCAAATAGTTGTTGATCCACAACAATTTATTGTGGGATCAATTACCAATGATACATCTTTAACAGTTACAAGAAAGTGTATGCCGGGCGGTTTATCCGATTCGGTATTTCAATTGTAACTTGAAAAAAGATATAAATATAACAATGAGGAATCATTGAATTTTTAACTAATCTATACAATTTTATGGAGGATAAAACAAATGCCTGCTATAGTAACCAATAAATTCAGGATTCACAACGCCAAGCAGTTCGTTGAAGCTTTTGATGAAGTTTCTGCAACTTCAGGCGCTGCGATTACTGATACAAACGGTGTACTTAATACTAATATGTACTTGTTTATTGGTAAAGTAACCGCGTGGGCTGATGACACAGCACCGCCCACACCTACTGATTCTGTTTCCAATACAGTCTACAATCACTGGAGAGATATGATTGCAGCTAAGAAAATTGGATCAACAGATGTCAGCCACGTATGTCCACGTTATAATTGGACTACAGGATCTAATTATTTTGCATATACTCATGCAAATAACGCCTTGTTTGATCAACAGTATTATATAATGACTGATGATTACAACGTATACAAATGTCTCGCCAATAACAACGCTGGTGGAACATCTACAACTAAACCTACTGGAACAGGAACAACCATTATCACCACAGCTGATAGTTATAAGTGGAAGTTCATGTATCAGATCTCAGCCGCAAGAGCACTTAAGTTTGTAACACCTAGTTACATTCCTACTCAAAGAGTAAGGAAAGCAAACAATGCAATTGCGAATACTACCGATTCATCTTTTCAGTATGATGTTGAAATTGCAGCAAATACCTCAGGTAATGGTGCAATCGAAGTTATGCACGTAACTACTGGAGGAAGTGCATACACATTCGAGACTGGAACAGTTCAATCAGGACATACAGAAACCACAACTACTTGTAAAATTTCAGGTACAGGTTTAGCAACTGATGCAATTGTAAACAACGACATCTACTTTACTTCTGATTCAGGAAGTGGTGTTACTGGTAAAGGTGGAACGATTACCGATTTCCAAGCCGGTACTGATGTTGTAACTTTTACACCTGCATTAGCAAGTGCTAATGTTCCCGCAGATGGTGATGGTTATTCTATCGGACCTAAAGTTGTAATCACTGGTGATGGACATGGAGCAAATGCTCGTGCCACAAACACCGCATCTGGTGTTATTGGTGATATTGTGATGGTTTCCGGTGGTAATAACTATGGTAATGCCGTAGCTACAATTCACACAAACGCTGGTTCTTCTGGAGCCATTACTCCAATTATCGGCCCAAGAGGTGGACATGGAGATGATGCAATTGAGGAACTTGGTGGTTTCTTTGTAATGGTTAATAGTCGATTAGAATATGGGGAATCTGGAAACTTTACTACAAACAACGATTTCCGTAAAATCGGTCTTTTGGCTCAACCATTATATGCTAATGGAGATGTTGCAACTGCATCATCTGCAGATCAATGTGTAACTGTAACAGTTCAATCTTGGAACAGTACAGCATTCGCAGAAGATGAACTTGTAACTGGATCACAATCTGGTGCAACTGGTAAAGTCGTTGACTTCAAGAATAATACAACCTTGAGGTTAATTGATGTCGCAATGGGTACATCAACCACTACAGGCTATGACAGTATCGCAGGTTCATTTAGAACTAACGAGACTATTACAGGAGCCGGTGGAGCATCAGCTAATACAAATGGTGTAGTTGGTGGAGATTTTGAGAAGTTCTCAGGAGATGTTCTCTACATAGAGAATCGTTCACCAGTAACAAGAGCGGATGACCAAATAGAGGATGTTAAGTTAATTATTGAATTCTAATCATTTTATACTAGAGGATAGATTGAATGCCACTTTCTACAAATTTCAATGTTACGCCGTATTATGATGATTATGACGAGTCTAAAAATTATTATCGTATATTGTTTAGGCCTGGATATGCAGTTCAGGCTAGAGAAGTAACACAATTACAGACCATACTACAGAAACAGATCGAAAGGTATGGTCAACACATGTTCAAGGAAGGAAGTAAGGTCCTTGGCGGTGAAGTAACATTAGATACAGATGTAAAATCTCTGAAACTAGAGACACAAGAATCGGGAACTAATATTAATGCCGCTTCTTTTGTTGGAACAACAGTCGTTGGTGCAACTTCTAATGCACGAGCACGTGTTGTAGCTTCGCAGGCGGCTACTTCAAGTACTCAACCTACTCTAATGTTTCATTACTTGTCAGGTGATACTTTCGATGATGGGGAAACTGTTGCAGCAGGCGCTGTACAAGCAACTACTGTTAGTGCTGCCGGAGCATCAGGTATTACTGGCGCAACTGGTAATGGTTCTGTTGTTAGTTGTGATACAGGAGTGTTTTATGTTGGTGGCTTCTTTCTATTTACTCCCGCAAATACTATAGTAATGGATGCCTATTCCGAAATTCCTTCTGGACGTGTCGGTTTAGAAATTACAGAATCAACTCAAACAAGTGATGATGATGGTACTCTACTTGATCCCGCTTCAGGGACTTATAACTTTGCTGCACCAGGTGCGGCGAGATATAAAATTGAATTAGCATTAAAAAGCAAAGCTTTAACTTCTACTGATCCTGTCTTACAACTCGCAGACGAAAACTTTATTCAATTATTAAAAGTTGAAAGTGGTATTAAGAAAGAGGAAGTCAAGTACCCAATGTATGGGGAACTTGAAAAGACTCTGGCACGTAGAACTCATGATGAATCAGGTGATTATACTGTCACTCCATTTAATTTAGATCTAAAAATTCACAGAGGTATATCTGGAACTACAGAAGCTTCTGGTGTTGATGGTACTACTGTACATGGTAACAATACTCTATTCTTAACTGAGTTAGATGTAGGAGATCAGATTTATCTTGGATCAAATACTACCACATCAACTATTACCGCAATCGCAAACAATACAAGATTAACAGTACAGACAACTCTTCCTACAAATACAGGTGGAGCAGTAATCTATAATGAGTCTGAAATATCTGCGGGATTAGATGCAGGTAAGGCTTATGTGAAAGGTTATGAATACGAAAGTATTGATACAAATTATCTTGATGTAGATAAAGGTAGAGATACCGAAACTACTACTTCTTATAGTATGACTTCAGAAGTAGGAAATTATATTGTAGTTGACACCGCTAGTAGTTTGTTTGATGTGGGTGCTTCTGAAGTATGTCAAATGCACTCAGTAAAATTTGATTCAATTAATTTAACTAATAATACCACATATCTGGCAACTCAAGTTGGTACTGCAAGAGTTCGTAGTATGGATTGGGATAACGCCTCTGGAAATACTGGCAGTGCAGACACAAACCACTCTAATTACAGACTATATCTTTGGGATGTTAATACTTCAAATAATATTACTGGTACAGTTGATCAACAATGTGCAAATACAAGACTTATAAAATTAGACGCAGATAGTACTTCTTTTGTCGATGGTGCATATACAGGAACAACTATTACAGTTGACACAACTAGTGGAATTGATACTACAAGTGATACTAGAGTTGTTGATGACTATTATTCAGTAGTTAATTATATTGATGGTGAGGCATCTACTTCTGGTATGAGTGCAGGAGATAATATCTTAAACGAAGATGCTTCTATTATGTTACTTGAAGATTCCGGACATTATGTTGTTGCTAATACAGTATTCTCACAACAGACTCAAGCTAACACTACTTACGAAATCGATTTTAAAATCAAAGATGTAGAGAGTATAGTTACTTCAACATTAGCCGCGCCTCCAACAATTAATACTCATGCGGATATTTCTGATCCAGGAAAATATAATAGTAGTACTTCAGGAAATACAATATTATCTAATACAGATAAAAATACTCTTGTTTTTCCACTACCACAAAGTCCAATTAAAGAAACTAATGCAGGTGGTAACACAGTAAGTTATAGTTTTAAGAAAGTTGAAAAAGCATTATCTTCTACTTCTACAGGAAAATTAACCATCACGTTATCCAATCCAAATTATAGATTTATGCCACAAAGTGGTACTTTGGGTACAACTAGTGCAAGAGAAAATTTCATAGTAGTTGTTAAGACTAATAGTAGCTCAGCTCAAACATTTATTAATGCAGTTTCTTCTACTGCAACATTACCAAGTGCAACAGCAACCGAAGCAAGAGTAATGGGCGTTGGAAACTATCTTGATTTGGGAGCAGTTAATAATTTAGGTGCATCAGTTAGACCAGTTGTTATTAATGGTAGTAGAGGAACAGTAGACATTTATTGTAATACAAATGCGGCTTTTGTAGCTGATGTTATCTATACAGTAGAAAGTTCTTCAGTTAAGAAAGAGCCGGGACCTCGTACAAAAACATTAGTTTCAGGAAATGGATCACACATTGTAGCAACTACGGGATCACCCGCAGTACCTACTGATTCTGTGGCCGGTGGTCAATTCTATTTCCAAACTCCAAATCAAACTGCAACATCAACAGATTCTATTCCTGTTTCAGACGCATTTAATTTGGTTAAAGTTGTAGATTCAGGCCAACCATTTATTCATGTTACAACTGCAATGATGACCGCAACCGCTAATAACATTACAGATAGGTATACATTCGAATCTGGACAAAAAGATAACTTTTATGATCACGCAACTATTAAGTTAAAGCCTGGACAGCCCGGACCGTCTGGAAAAATTATGGTTGTAGTTGATTATTTTGATTGGGATGGTGGCGAAGGTTATCACTCTGTAGATTCTTATCCAACTTCAGGTTCTTATAATAGAGTAGATGCAGCAAGTACTTTAACATTTAATTATAAAGTAATTCCTGATTATACTTCTCCAACAACAGGAGAAACAGTTAATTTGAGAGATGCTATAGATTTACGCCCACGAAGAGAAAATGGAACAAATCTTATGTCGGCTACCCTAGCAATTGAGGGTATTCCAACACCAGACCCAGATGGTACAATTACTTCAACTTTCAGTTATTATTTGTCAAGGGTAGATAAGATAGCACTTACTAAAGATAGAAAATTCAAAGTGTTGAGGGGTGAATCAGGACTTGATCCAATTGCACCTCCAGATGATGAAGATTCAATGACATTATATTCATTGACTATTCCCGCATATACTTTTGCTCTCACAGATATTACTACAAGATATATTGATAATAAACGATTTACCATGAGAGATATCGGTAAAATAGAAAAGAGAGTTGAAAGAATAGAATACTATACTGCATTGTCTATATTAGAAAAAGAAACATCTGCAAGATCATTTTCTACTGGCGCCGCTAAAGATTCATTATTCAATCCAACAGGAACTGCATTCAAGAGTGGTATATTAGTTGATTCTTTTAATGGTCATGCGGTAGGTGATGTGATGACTGATGATTATAATGTTTCAGTAGAATATGCCAAGAAAGAAATGAGGCCAGGATTCTATTATGATAATCACAGATTTACATATAGTTTAGGATATAGTAATAACGTAACAAAGACTGGTGAACTAGTTACCTTACCTTATACTGATACAGATTTTATAAAACAACCACTTTCAAGTACGACACAATCCTTAAATCCATTTAATATTACAAATTGGATAGGTCATGTAAAAACATATCCTGCTTCTGATACTTGGTTTTCTCAAGGAGCTCGACCAGATGTTACAACTAACTTAGAAGGTCAGAATGATAATTGGTCATTAAGCCCATCTACTGGTAGAACAGGATTTGGTTCTCAATATAATGATTGGAGTACAAATTGGAGTGGAACACAAAAGACTGAACAACCACAAGCTGGTGTAGATAAAGTCGGTAAAACATCAAAGGCAAAAAGAAGTACAACAGAAATGACCAATTCTAAATCGAGAATTGGTATTAGTGCAAATACTCCACCTGAATCTGTTCTTAAAACAATAGGTAATAAAGTTATTGATACAACAGTTGTTCCTTATGTAAGGGGTCAAACAGTATTCTTTACAGCAACAGGATTAAAACCACTAACTAATGTTTATGTATTTTTTAGTGAAACTGATGTGTCTTCAAATATAAGACCAGCAAGTAAATTAGCTCTTATATCTGTTAATGGTACATTTTCTGTAGGGGAAACACTTAAAGATGGTGCAAACAACTATGGAACAATAATGATTGCTTCCAATACAACTAACAATACCGCTACTGTCTTTATTGCAAACGTAACTGGAAATACTTCTTCTACAGATGGTTCACCTTATGGATCAGCCAATTCTCTTCCAGAAGGAAAACGAGAATCTTTTGGTACAGGAACTATTGGTGATGCAACTCACGTATTTACTGTAGCAAATACTGTAGAAGGATTAACAAGTACAGCAACAGCAAACGTTTCTACAAGAACTCATTATGCAGTTGGTGTAGCTAATGGTATTATGCAGAGTGATGATACTGGATCAGTTGCGGGAGAATTCCATCTTCCAGATGCTACTTGGAGATCAGGTAATAAACTCCTTAGAGTTACAGATCAGTCTCTTAATAATGTTGATGCTACAACTACGGCTTCAGAATCAACTTTTATGACAAAAGGTATTTTACAAAGCCGTGAACAATTATTGATTTCGACAAGAGAGACAATAAATCAAAGAGAACTTCCTAATGATACAGCAATTGTTAGAGATACTACATCACGTTCAACAGAAAAATCAAATTGGATTAACCCATTGTGTCAAACATTCCATGTTGATCCAAATGCATTTCCGAAAGGATTATTCTTAAGAAATGTTACTTTGAACTTTTATTCAAAAGATACTAACGTTCCAATTAAGGTACAAGTAAGACCTGTTGTTAATGGTTTTCCAAGTGCATCTAAGGTAGTACCATTTAGTGAAGTTTTGATGAATCCAGATAAAGTACAAGTTTCAACTACAGCAAACGCATCAGTAGCAAATACAACTTCAAGAACAACATTTACTTTTGATTCTCCTGTTTATTTGACTCCTGATGAGTACGCATTAGTTATTACATCAAATAGTACAGACTATAAATTACACATGGCAGAAGAAGGTAAAACTTCTACAGGGTCTATTGCAAAAATATCTAAACCTTCATTTGTTGGTTCATTCTTTAAACCACAAAACGCCGGAGTTTGGGAAGCTGATCCAAATAAGTACATAATGTTTAATATGCAAAGAGCAGATTTTGATATAGGTGGTGGTAGTAGTAATAACTTTGCAAAATTTATTACTTATGCAAACTCTGCCACAAGTAATACAGCAAATGTATCTGCAGATATAATTAAAATTGGAACTTCTACGATAGATTTTAGTGATACAGAAATTCAATGGAAGTATGCAGCATCTAATGGAACATTTACATTAGCTGATGGTACTGAAGGTTCTGCTTCTTATGTGAAATTTAGTCCAGATCAGAACTATGAATTAACAGATAGAAAAAGAGTACAGGCTTATACTAATGGAACGTTCAGAATTAGAGCTGAAATGAAATCAGCTAATTCTCATGTTTCTCCTGTTATAGACCTTGACCGTTTGAATTTAATTTCTGTTGAAAACAATATTGATAATGCCGGACTTTCAGATTCAGACTTTTCAATAACAACAAAAGGTTCAGGTTATGTGAATGTAATGTCATCCTCATATACTGCAACTATAACAAGTGGTGGAACTACTAATACCGCAACTGCAAATGTTCATGTCGAATTAACAATGAATGTTAATTCAAATTCTACCACAATATCAAGTGGAAATGGTGGATATACTGTTGACAGTAGTAATCCAGGTGCATTCGTTGTTGGAGAAGCAGTAATGTGTAACGTTGCTTCTGATACAAATGCAAATAATAGTGGAGTATATGGAATTGTCTCGGCGGTTACTCACTTGGATGGAGATGTTAATAAGAACGTTTCTTCAGTTACTATAAAAACAAATGCAAATAATAAAACTATCGCTACTTCTGGAGCCGGAGCATTTACTAATGGTTGTCTAATATGGGCAAATCCAAACGCACAAACTAATGCAGTAAGTGGTGCAGGTGGAAGTAATACTAAGATGACAGTCTTAGTTGCCAATGGATATGTTTCTAATGTTGTGGTAGTTGATTCTGGATCGGGATATACTACCAATCCAACAGTTTCACTTTCAACAGTTAGTGGAGCCGGTTCAATTAATGCAGCAGTACAATGTACTGGAGAAGAAAAGAATAGTGGCGGCCCAATTGCAGCGAAATATATATCAAGAAGGGTTGCACTTAAAGATGGATTTGATGCATCAGACTTAAAAGTTATTCTAAATGCTTATAAACCATTAGGTACAGATGTTCATGTATACTATAAAGTTAAGAATGCAGATGATCCAGATGATTTTGATGTTAAGAATTATACATTGATGACTCAAGAAACTTCATCTGGAACAATTTCTAAAGGTAAAGAAGATATTCAAGAATTTATCTTTAAAACTCCAAATGAAACTACGGCGTATTCATCTAATAATGTACGATATGAAACTTTTAAAATATTTGCAATTAAAATAGCATTGGTTGCAGATACAACTTATGATATGCCAAGAGTAAAGGATATGCGAGCAATTGCATTAGATTAATATGGGAATGATACAAACAGATGACCCAAGATTCATAAGAGATACACATTCTAAGGCATTATTAAATACAGATTATAATGCTTTACAACAACATAGACGAGAACGTGTGTATTTTCAGAAGCAACAAAATGATATAAATATATTAAGAAGTCAAGTTGAAGAGCTTTGTACAATTAGAGTGGAAATGCTTGAGATCAAAACACTTCTTAAAGAAATTATTTACAATAAGTAATAGGAGCTATAAACCATGACTGCCAATGTCGCCTTAACAGATACCTTTGACCAATGGAGAGTCAAGACTAATGAGGTTGTGGTAATGACACAAACTGATGGGATGTCGAATTTCATCAAGATTTTGGACACCACAAATTCAACAAGTAACACTACTGGCTCGATTATCACCGCAGGAGGTATTGGTATCGCCAAATCGGCAGTGATAGGAGAACATCTACGAGTACACGGAAATGTTATTACTGATGGAGATACTACGATAAGTGGTAATCTAGTTTTTGGTGATGCTGCCACAGATCAAGTAACATTTTCAGCAGATATAAATTCTAGTTTAATTCCAAATGCCAATCTTACCTTTAATGTCGGTAATACTACAATGTTATGGGCAAATACTTGGACAGGACATTTAGGAGTAACACAAAAATCAGATTCAGGAAAACCCGCAGTTACTATAACTTCAACAGATACAGATCAAGTTGCAGTAGATATTACTGCTAGTCAAGTAGATGCCGATGTTATTAATATGGCAGCAGATTCTGTAACTACAGCAAAAGCCATTGATATTTCGGCTGATGCACTTACTACTGGTTCTGCACTTTATATCGATTCTAATTCTGGTGATACTGGTACAAGAAGTATAGCAACAATTATTCAAAATCATACATCTGCTACTGGCTCAACAGGACTTACAGTACAAGCAGATGCAGGAAGAGGAGTATTTATTGATACTGACCTCGCCGCTGGTGGATATGCACTTGAAATTGATTCAGAACAAACTACAACAAATACTGCTAAAATCGCTTCTGTGGGAACTTCTGGAACAATGTTGGAAGTATCTCATGCGGGTGTACTAACAGGAAAAGTTATTGATATTACAGCGGATGCCGCCACTACTGGTACAGGTATCAATATGTCAATGGACGGATTAACTACTGGTTCAGCACTAGTTGTTGAT
>Ga0208764_10000413_pt1 | contig 27428 bp, 17 predicted proteins | sample ETNtaG_18_FD_185762 | JGI IMG/M metagenome (GOLD analysis project Ga0208764, IMG submission 185762) | Marine microbial and viral communities from oxygen minimum zone, Eastern Pacific Ocean - ETNP201302SV91 (SPAdes) (version 2) | ecosystem: Environmental > Aquatic > Marine > Oceanic ... | reverse complement strand
CACTGGACCCCCTTTCCTATCCAGAGGATGCGGATGACGATGGCCTGTGCGACGGCTTGGACGATGTCGACGACTCGGAGCTATTCCTGGTCTACAGCATGACCTCCCAGCTGCTGTTCGTCAACGAACCGATCGAGCCCATAGTCGCAATGACCTACGGGGGAGACGTAAGGACCTGGGAGATCTGGCCGGCGCTTCCAGAGGGACTGAACCTGAATGGTGCGTTGGCCCGCTCTGGGCAGGTTAACGGGACCATAGTCGGAGCCCCGATGTTCGAGTTCGAACTACAGATTTTCACCGTATGGGCCAACAACTCGCAGTACCACAGCTCAGTGGAGATAACGCTCCAGTCAGTCACTCCAGATCCGGACGACGACGACTTCGACCTCATCTACCTGGATAGCGAGCTCAACCTAACGACCAACATAGACGAGGTGTACATGGATCCTCAGATATTCGGAGGGAACGTGTCCTCTTGGTCGATATCACCAGCACTACCGGAAGGGCTGGAATTCAACACGACCAATGGCCTGATCACAGGATTCGCAACAGAGGAGGTGAATGGCTCGATCTACATTGTAACGGGAAGCAACTCCCTCTTCATGGACACCTATGAAATCACGATCTTCGCTAGGCACCTAGACACCGATGACGACGGTTTACCTGACATATTCGATCCCGATGACGACGGGGATGGGTGGAACGACACCATAGAGATCGAGTGCGGCACTGATCCATTGTACATCGTCAGCAGCCCAGGGGATCACGACGGGGACTGGATCTGCGACCCGATCGACGACTTCGACGACTCGCCCATCGTTTTCTTCTACCCCAACGACAAGCTAGTCCTCACCGTCGGTGAGGAGATGGAGCCACTGGAGCCTCTAATCGCTCCGAACAGCGGAGGAATCATGCTGTTCTCGGTTGTGCCTGACCTACCTGCAGGGCTGGTGCTAGACAACACGACTGGAGTCATCTCCGGAACTCCCGAGGAGGCCTACAGGCACATCCTAATCGAGTACTCGCACACATTCAGAGCGGAGAACTCCCAATGGGACTTCTCCTACAGAGTCGACTTCGACATCTTCTGGCCCGAGGACAACACCACGGACGAGGACGGGGATGGCTGGTCCGACTTGAACGAGCTCGAGTGCAACACCGATCCGACCAACGCTTCCTCCTTCCCGGAGGACATAGACTTGGACGGCATATGCAGTCACATCGACGAGGATGACGATGGCGACAACATAGGGGACCCGATCGACAAGTTCCCGAAGAACCCCACCGCATGGGACGACACCGATAACGACACGATGCCGGATGAATTGACGTGCAGGTACCTGACAGACTCGGCTAACTGCACGTTCGACCTGATAGAGGACCTGGACGACGACAACGACGGTTGGCTGGACCTCAACGAGACAAGTTGCGGCACTGACTCGAAGGACAATCTCTCAGTTCCCGAGGACGATGACGGAGATGGGATCTGCAACCTGCTGGAGGTGTATGTCCCAGATGCCGTGAAGATACTCTGGATCTGCTGCTTCCCCCTCCTACTCCTTCTATTACTGCTGCTCTGGGTAATCAACCCGTTCGCAGTGAGGGATGAGGAGATACTCGGCCCAGAACCTGAGTATACCAGCACCGAGGATGGTTGGCAGGGAGGTAGCGGAGAATACGACGACCCGTATTTGCTAAAACCCGTCAAGGGAATCCGCAAGGGATCATTCGCTCGTAGTCACGAGGTGATCAAGGTCTCCAACATCACCCCGAGGCTGAAGTGCGACTTCACCGACATGTCATCGGAAGGCAACGGTAGTCGCTTCCGCATGCAATCTATCAAGTCCAACTCAAGAGGAGACATAGAGTTCAGATTGGAGTTCAATGACGATGGAGACACCGTAAAAACAACAGAGTACACAGGACTGATTAGGCTAGGCAAGGCCACTGTTTACTTCCAGTGGGAGGTCGAGGTCGAGGTGCATCACGACACTCCCGAGGAGGAGCGGGCGAAGAAGAGGGCCAGTAGAATCGAGAGGGATGCGAAGAAGAAGGCGGCGCAGTTGGAGCGAGAAGCTGTCGAGAAGGCTGCAGATGCTGAGATCGACGCGAAGAAGAAGGCGGCGCAGTTGGAGCAGGATCTGAAAAGCAAGATCGAGGAGGTCGAGAGAGAAGCGGAAAAGAGGACTGCTGAGGCAGAACTGAAGGCTGCCAAGGCAGAGATGAAGGCTGCCAAGGCAGAGAGGGAAGCCGCAATGAAACTGGCGGAGGCTCAGCGAGAGTCTCAGCGAGAGGAAGAGGATCGCCTCCAGAAGGAGGAAGAGGAGGCACGCCTCCAGAAGGAGGAAGAGGAGCGGAAGGCCGAGGAAGAGGAGCGGAAGGCCGAGGAAGAGGCGGCAGAACTACGTGCCATCCTAAGGAAAAAGGCAGAAGAGCGGAAGGCCGAGGAAGAGGAGAAGAAGGCAGCGGATGAGGCTGCAAAGAAGGAAGCTGAGGAAGAAGCCAGAAGGATCGAGAGGGAGGCGGAGGAAAAGGCAGCCCGACTGAAGAGGGAGGCGGAGGAGAGAGCAGAAAGAATAGAGAGGGAGGCGACCAGGAAGGCCGCTGAACTTGAAAGAGAGACGCAAATCAAGGCCATGGAGGCTAAGGAGAAGCTTAGGAAGAGGGCGATTGAAAGGAAGCGCCAGATGGATCTCGAGGAGAGTGAGAACCAGATAGCACGCGAAAAGGCAGCAGAGAGGTTTGCAGCCATGGAAATGGAGATGGAAGAGAGGCGGGCGAAACTGGAAGAGATGGACGAAGAGGCCAAGAAGAAGGAAAGCGCCCTTCTCAGGGTAGCCGAGAAGTCGAAGGGCATTGACTTCGGGATACTGGGCTTTGCTACAGCGGACAACAAGGATGAACTGCAGGAAATAAAGGGAGTCGGGCCATTCATCGAGGAGAAGTTGAACGCTCTAGGAATCTTCACCTTCGCCCAAATATCCCGGATGAACTCAGAATTGGAGGACAAGGTCAACGAGGCCATAGAATTCTTCCCAGGGAGGGTGAAGAGGGACGAGTGGGTGAATCAAGCCAGGAAGTTGGTTGACGAGCGGGGCGAGTCGGGCAACAAACCGTCCCTCCGCGCTGATGAAATCCCAACACCCAATGAAAGGGAACTACTAGAACAGGCCAAAGAGGAGATGAGGAAGAAGGAAATTGCTGAGCAGAAAGAGAGAGAGATGCAAATCAGGAGAGATAAGGCAGCAGAGATGCTTAGCAGAAGCAAGAGAGAGGATGCATCCGATAGAGACGAGGATGATGAGTCCACAATCGACTTCGCAAAGATCGGCTTCGGCTCGGAGGATGACAAGGATGACCTGCAGAGGATCGACGGAATAGGTAGATTCGTCGAGCAGAAGCTGAATGCAATCGGGATCTACAAGATCTCTCAGATTGCGAACATGGATCAGTCGATTTCTGAAGAGGTTAATGCCGCAATAGGCCTCGGCCCTGGGCGGATTGACAGGGACGAATGGGTCCTTCAGGCTAAGCGCCTGATACGATAAGCATTTGATAGAGGGTCCGTTGGGAGTGATTGCATGGCAGACCCGATTACCGATGCTTTTTCGATCCTGAATGGGTATCTCGAAGAGGTAGAAGATATAGGCTTCTTAGCACAAGTTGGAGTATCCCTAGGGCTAACGCTATTTTTCCTATTGTTTACAAGATACGTCCTGCTAAAGATTGCCTGGAACATCGTGAAGAAGACAGATGCAACCTGGGACAACGAAATCCTCGACCCGATTGCTAACAGAGTGTACGTATTCGTCCTATTGGCTGGAGTCGAGTTGACTATGATGTGGACCCTAGGTAGGAACGAAGCATTCTACACCGCTTTGGCGCCTTACTTCTCTGGAATATACATCATTCTCTCGGCCTCGATAATCAGCGTTGCAATCAAGTTCATCGTTCCCGCTGCCTTGGACCGGTACAACACCAACAAGAGCGTGACCGTCACTGGTGGGAATCCACTAGTCGTCTTCGCCTCCAGAGGAATTGTCTGGTTCATGGGCATTTACCTAGCACTGCAAGAAGTGGGGATCGAGTTGCTTGGAATACTCGCCTCCCTCGCCGTTTTCTCTCTGATCATTGGACTGGCGGTCCAACAGACTCTTGGCAACATGCTGAACTCATTCATGCTTGCAGTCGACCAACCATTCGAAGTTGGCGACAGGATAGAAGTCGAGGGAGTAACTGGGACTGTGATGTCGGTTGGGATCCTCTCCACGAAGATACTCACCCTCACCGAGGAACTGGTGGTAATCCCCAACAACAGACTCGTAGATTCAACGATTACAAACTTTGCAAGGGGCGGCGGCGATGGCATGGGGTCCAGAGTCACCCTAACCCTCGACATAGGGGTTGACTACGACGAGAGATCGGCCCACGTCAAGCAAGTCATCATGGATGTGGCCAAGAAGTGCCCTCACGTCGAGGAGGACCCCGCGCCGAGGGTTCTGCTAAGGGAACTTGCAGACTTCTCCAAGAACTACAGGCTTTACGTATGGCTTGGGGATTATGGCGAGGAGTTCATTGCAACCGACTGGATACTCAGAGAGATTGACAATGCATTCTCCAGAGAGGGGATCAGCATCCCCTACCCAGTCGCAGTCGAGCTCCCGACCAAACCTAGCCCATTCCCAGAGGGAGACGCGGGAGAGAGGATGCGTCGAATGAAATCAACGCGCCAGCATGTTTCCAGGATCAAGATGCTTAGGGACGAGGCTGAGATGGAAGAGGAGAGGGATTCGGCTAGGGCCGAACTGGAAGTCCTTCAGGCGAGATTGGCCGAGGGAGACCTCAAGAAGGCGGAGAAGGAAATCCTGGAGAATGACGTTCGTGCTCTGGAGACACTGCTGGCACAATTCACAGAGTGATTCTGCGAAACCTCTTCAAGCCTAGTGTTGCAACTTGTGTCATGAAGGCTGAAGACTCCGGGACATCGGCAGAGAAAGCAGGGTTGATACTGAGTGATAGGGAAAAGGAAGGAATCTCCAGGAAGAAAGTAGAGTCACCTCCTGAAGAGAAGGGGGGCAATCCTGTGATTTCATGGGACTATCGCCTTCCAAGCGGGAAGAAGTTGGCAGATGAAGAAAGGATTGATTTCCTAAATTCTCTGGCAGTTCCGCCGGCTTGGTCAGAGGTGTGGTTCTGCCCTAGTGATAATGGTCACATCCAAGCCACGGGAAAGGACTCAAATGGTAGGCTGCAATACCGATACCACCCCAAATGGAACGAATACAAATCGATCCTGAAGTATCAGAACATCGACGAGTTCGCTACTGAGTTGAATAGCCTGAGATTAGAGATTGAGGCGGACCTAGATTCCAATGGGATGAACAAGGGCAAAGTCGTTGCACTGGTAATCTGGCTCATCGACAGATACCACATCAGAGTGGGTTCCGACCAATATGCCCTGGAGAACGAGTCCTATGGGCTAACCACGCTCAAGGAGAGTCACATCAAATACAGGAGAGGGGAAAATGCGATTGTGGAGGGGTTAAGGGTATTGAAGCAGAATAAGGATCCACTGCCAAAAATTAACGCCATGATGACTTTCACGGGCAAGTCGGGCAAGGACTGGAAGTTGTACATCCGGCATCCGGAGATCTCCAAATTAATCGAGAACTCTGCCAAGGTAGGAGGCAAGGACAAGGAACAGGACCTATTCAGATACGTGGATGAGCATGGAAACGACTACGACATCAAGGCTGAGCACATCAATGAATACCTAAATGAAAAGATGGATGGCAGATACACTGCCAAGGACTTCCGAACTTGGGCGGCCTCATGGAAGACTGCTGCAAGGCTGGCAATGGTGTCTGAGGCTAGCGAGAAGGAAATTAGCGAGTTGCCAGGGCTCCATCAGGAAGCACTGGACAGATCGGAGAAAGATGGTTTTCCGGCTTACGTAGAATGGCGTGGCAGGCATCTAAAGGGCACAGAGGGATTGGCCAAGCTTGCAGAGTCTGGCAAAATACCTGGAGAGAGCAAGAAGGATAGAATGACCACGTTGCTAGCGGTCATAGACACCGTGGCAGCGGACCTAGGGAACACCAGAGCAGTTTGCAGATCTTCCTACATCAGGCCCATGTTCATTGATGATTGGGAAGATGAGGTCTTCCTGGAGAGGTGGAACGATGCCAAGAAGGGCCCAATAAGAGGGAGGCAGATGCTCTCTGACGAAACCGCTGCAATCAATTACATGAAAGCGTGGGAAGATCAAGAGTTCAAATTCTCGAAGAACTGAGAATGTTTGAAGCGAGGCCCTCCTTGCTAAGGGCATGGGCGATGACGTCACGAAGAGGATCGACCTCCTTGGTTTCCTATGCCCCATCCCCGTACATGAGACTCGAAGGGTACTGAATGACTGCGAAGATGGCGAAAAGATCGAGGTTGTCTGCGATGATCCAGAGACTCTTCATGACATTCCTGCACTGTGTGATAGGTTGGGAGTGGTTCTGGAGGAAGTTCGGGAAAAATCGGGGGAGTTCAGATTCGTTATCTCAAATGTGACTGGTGACCTGTAGGATTCAAATGGGTTTTTCATTTGGGCCATTCATGAATGGTGGTCGGGTTTACGAGCTGGGCGAGGTCCCTGCTGATGCCCAGCTCCCCACCGAACATGGAGAGTTCAGAATCAGGGTCTTTCACGAAGAAGAGACGGGGCAAGACCATGTTGCACTCCTACTAGGAGACATGAGTGGACCGGACCCTGTGCTAGTCAGGGTGCATTCGGAGTGCCTCACTGGAGATGCTTTCAGCAGTCTGAGATGCGACTGTGGACCTCAACTAGAGGCTGCGATGAGGATGATTCAAGAAGTTGGATGGGGGTGCTTGGTTTACCTCAGGCAGGAAGGAAGAGGAATTGGCCTGCATGCAAAAATCCAGGCGTACAACCTTCAGGACAGGGGGGCCGACACTTTGGAGGCAAACCTGATGCTGGGTCATCCAGCTGATGCCAGAGACTATGGGATAGCATCGGAGATTCTTGATTCGGTTGGCATAGACAAGGTGAACCTGATGACAAATAACCCTGACAAGGTGGAACAGCTTTCCGAGTACGGAATCAACGTAGTTGAAAGGAAGCCACTAGTTGCTGGAGTGGGCGAAAGCAACGTCGACTACCTCTCGACCAAAGCAAGAAGAATGGGGCATAAAATCAGCGATGAGTCCCTTGGAAAGGAATAGACTGGGGCCGTGACCGGGACTCGAACCCGGGCCGGCGGGACCACAACCCACCGTGCTAACCGCTACACCATCACAGCCAGTATTGGGACAGTCGTGCGTTGGCCCGTATTTCAACAGTTATGCTGGCAAACCTATGATCCTAGTACCAACGCCTTGAAGCGATGGAAGCCTTCGTTCGTACCGATGAGGGGTTGCAGAACCGTATCGGCCCTATTTCTAGTGACTGTGGTTTCCGTATTTTCTCCATTCGCCTCTGGGGATTCTGTGATCTCTTCGGAGGAAATCGAAATTCTCGAAGCGGGAAATTTCGAGAATAGCGCAGATTGGTCTTTCAGCAGCACAAGGGGGTTCACGTGGGATCAAGCCGACTATACCGTAGGAATGATTGCTGATGGCGAGATGTCCTTCACGCACTCCAGACCGGACAACTTCGATGAGCACACATCTTGGGCCAGCAGCGGTTGCGATGATTGCAATGCCACATTTGGTAGTCCTGACGGCTTCTACTCCTGGTCCAAGGGCCCAGACATTACGATGGGAGGGTATAGTTTCACGGGACTACAATCTATGGAAATCGAGAATGTTTCACTAGTTCTGCACATCTCAATCCCGGATGAGTTGCCTAGCGATGAGGTCAACGTAATTCTGCAGAACCAAGGTTCAGACATCCTAGTGACGACGTTTGCAAGAACCCTGAGTGCCATTAACAGGATGAATAATCCAATAGTACTGGAACTAGATAGTTTCGTTGAATGGGACTGGTCAAAATTGGAACAGACCCAATTCAATATTGACTACGTTTCGGACAACCAAGGTGCTGATGACTCAGAAGTGAGAGTAGATGCAGTAGGAATTAGAGTGAAATTCCACCAGCCGTGGTTCTCATTCGAAAACGTGAGAGCGGATCACTCGATAATCCTGGATGAAGTCCCAGTTATAGACGTTGGAACGTTCGAGGGGAGTATCAGTGGCCTTTCCCACAGTACCTGTGGGTTAACACCAGAGGGTACAGAAGGTGGCATATGGAATTTTCACGTTACAACTCCACCCAATCAAGATCTAGGAAGAATACATGTGTTTGGAGAGGGGAATCACTCCATCTGGACATCCCCCGAAGAGTCTGGCGGTGAATTCACAGAGGTTCAATCTGGGGATCTGCTAGAGGGTTCGGATTCAAGACAATATTTCAGAGTAGCAGTGGAGGATGGTTGTATTTTCGGTGCAAGGGTTGACGTCAATGACCCACGTTTGATTGTCTCTGGAAGGGTCTCTGGAGGCTTCTCGGGGCTTTCTGAGGAATCCAGTAGTATTCTTTTCGCGATCGGAAATTACCTAGTTCACTCCGAAGAGATGGTTGCCGGCCAGTTCACGGTTTCCGTTCCTGTCGGGCACGCACTTCCGGAAGTGGGTGGCGAGATGAGGTTCGGAGTGGCAACTAGATTCCAGTGGTCATCCAATGGGGTTGCTGAAAGTACAACTGTGCATATTGGTTCGATTTCAATATCCGGTGGATTCTCTCTTGAATGGGACAGAGACCCGTTCTGCGAGGAAATTGGGGACTTGGTCTTGGCTGAGGATGGAGGTGGCGTGATAATCCCACTTTCACCTATCTGCTCGGACGACATTACCAGTCCAACGGATCTAGTGGTAAGTGCGACAACATCGGATGAGAATCTGCTCAAGGTCACTGGTGACGGTTCTCTTTTGACGATTGAACCAGAGGAAGAAGAGAATGGCGTGGCCCAAGTCTATGTAACAGTCGGAGACGGTGCTGGAAACTCATGGGAAGGGTCATTCTCAGTAGAAGTCGAAGAATTCTTGGATCCTCCAGAAATTGTCTATATCCCGAGCACACTATACATTGAGCTGGGGGAACAATACGAGCTCGTGCTGGATCTTTTTGATCCTGATACGGAACTACTAGCCATCTCTACTACCAAGTCTTGGGCCACGATAAACGAGAATGGGGCAATACTGCTAGAACCAGTGGAAATAGGGGAGCACCTGCTGAGTGTCTCGGTAAGTGACGGGACTTCAGAAGTTTCTAGGAACATCATGATCTTCGTCACTGCAAAACCGGACTTGCTAGTCGAATCAATTGAGATTAGAGTCGGTGGGGCTGAGGCACAGAACTTAGCAAATGGGGATGTTGTAGAACTAATAGGGTTCATTCGAAACCAAGGAAGAGGGTCTGCAAATGATGTCACATTCTACTGCAGGTTAGACGGGATATTGGTCGGAACTGGAACTATTTCGCAATTGGAACCTGGTGATCTGAAAATGGCAGTTTGCGATTTACAATTGATAGGGGCCTCTGAAATTGCAACTTTCTTAGTCGAGATAGATGGCACTAACTCGATCGATGAAACGGTGGAGAGCAATAACTTCCTGGAGGTCACATACCCGGTGGAAAACTCCGACAGCGCAAAGGAAGACAGAAGCAGGGGCACGGTCGTGATAATGGCGTCATTGCTGCTAGTCGTGGTTTCTGTGGCTGCCTTTCAACTGGGGCCAAAGTCACCGAAGAAGGATTTCGAACAAAGGAAATAGTGGCTTTTAGAGAAAATTGGCTGACGTTTGGCCGATAATCAGAACAAATGAGGGAATCATTATACAGGGGTCGAAAGCGAAAACAAACTACCGCACTAGTGGCTTAGGCTGCAAAGGCGGTGGTGTGTGTAGAAAATGATGGTATTGAAAATCAGGCTGGAAACAGACGAGTGGATATACGAAGAGCATGAGTCTGCTTAGCTGATTCATTCCTTCGACCAAGTCTGCGGATAAGCCCCAGGTTGCATTATTACAGTCCTTGGTGTGGCCACTTGGCCTGACTTCATCCCAGGTATTGTGTCGGAGCCGACAGACAGTTCTGCAATGGCTACTGACTCCCCCTTGAGGCTCGATAGAAGAACGATCGATCCAGAATCCAGCCCCTTTGGCACTGAAATAATTCCTGGCCTAGCAAGAGGTGCACCGTGAGAAAGGGCGGATACTGCACCGTCCTTGATAGTAATTTTTGGAAGGTCGTCTAGCACTACCTCTACTGGGGAAAGAAGACGAGATAGGCCCCTAGGGTCATCGTGCTCCTTCCACAGGAAGACGGCATCTGCAAGTTGTTGCATAGTACAGGCCATTTGATCGTTTAGAGATCCGCTACTAGAACGATGGAGTTCCAGCAATTCGCATTCATTGCCGGAAAGGAGGCCCAAATCCCGAATTAGGGTCCTGATGTACGTGCCGGCTTCGCAATCAATGGAGATGAGGTGCACCCTCCCCCCTTCTTCGGACTGGGTCAATTGTGACTTTGTAACGTCCCTAGTCCTTACCTGCACCTTCACTGCCGACTCTTTCGGAGGGACGTTGTATATCTCGCCCTGCATCTTCGAAACTAGCCCAAGCAGTTCATCACTCTGGATTGGCTTCTTGAATCGGATCACTGCGACATAGCTCTTTGGCTTCTTGAGCAATTCCCCTGTGATCTTTGTTGATCTACCGCACAATAGTGTCAGAAGTCCGGTTGCGAAAGGATCGAGTGTGCCACCATGGCCAATTCGATTAATCCCCAGCATTGAGCGAGCCCATGCTGCTAGTTGGTGACTGGATGGCCCGGATGGCTTGTCAACCAGAATCACTCCGCACTCGAGGAGTTCGTCCAACGTTCGATCATTTGGAGGGCACCCAAATGCTTGATTTGTTTTTGCAGATTCGTCCAAGATCCAATCTTCCTGACCATCCATCCTATCACCAACCAAGTTCGGAGTCAACTGCCTGGAATACTTCCGACTCGTCCTTTTCGTCGGCGTCAATCACTAGATTGTATGGGGACATGTCATCCAGATCTATCCCATACAGAGTAGAGTACCTCTCCATATCGTCCCTCTGCCTATTTTGTGATTTCCGCAAGCACTCCTCCAAGTCCCCCCCCTCCCTCTTCTGAATTCTTCTGGCCCTTTCCTCATCAGAGACCTTTACCCAGACCCTGAGGCAACTGAGTTTGTTCATATGCGCCCACCAACCGCTAAGTCGGCTCTCCACAATCTCAGGCGAGTCGGATGATGACATCCGCTTCTGAAGTAGCGAGTCCAAGGATCGATCGACATCCAGATCTTCCTTGGCCTCAGAACTCAACTGCTCCACCGTTAGGCCTCTCGTTCTAGCTTCATCCCTGAAAACATCGCCACCATTCAAGGATGACCATCCACGGGATTCTGCTATCCTCGACACAAGTGTCGAAGTCCCACTCCCGGGTGGTCCGCTAATCGTGACCTTGAGCAAAATCTCATCTCCACTCGCTTCTGCATACATCGCACCTAAGGAGTCCTTTGGGGGTCCTAGAAATCATATCGGATTTGCAAAGATTGCAGGTTAATCCCTCCCTCGGAGGGGCTGCATGTTTGTTCCCAGACCTATTTTGAGAGCCTTTCTTCGATGGGATTCCAGTTTTTCTGGGACCTGCTCTCCTCTGTGTTCTTCGAACGGCAGAAGATGCACCCGGAGAACCCTTGCCATCATCTAGCATGTAAAGGAGTGGTTCTGGAATCGAATCACCGGATAGAACTAGCGGGTGTCTGGAGTAACGTACTATCTTGATGTGGCGATCGATGATTCGCCCCAGAGGTGCGCTCATTGCTATGTAAGTCGCAATCCATGCGGGGAATATCCACAATACCCTGGCGTTAAAACTCCACATGGGATCCCAGGGGAGGCTCACAAAACCGACTCTGAAAGACTCGACGGAGCTTGCCATCCAGCTAAATATTGCAATAATGAAGACCATTGTAAAGACCATCGGTTTCATCATAGAAGATTGCATCTTCATCTGCTCGGGCATCATTTCCATCTGTATAGTCTGCATCTTGTCGGCCATTGCGGTGTCTCTGGCCATTCTGGCCTCTCTCAGTTGCTTTCCAATTTGCCTGCTCCGATGAGAGAAGTGGGCCTGCTGAAGGGGATCCATGAATAAAGAGCGAATGATGGTGTTTACTACCATGATGGAGGATCCTACAATGAAAACGGTTGGAACGAAATAGGTCTGGTGGAAGGGCAGCATTGGCTCTAGGACTGATCCGGCAACATCTGAGAGCCCTATCCTAAGGCCTGGATAGAACATCAGTAGCACCATCATTCCGAGGAGCATCATCATGGGCAGCATCATCGATGCCATAGCATCGGCTTGGGCATCACCTCCTGCCTGTGCTGGAGCCATATTACTTCGGCATAAAGGAACGAGAATAACACTTCGGTATATTGGGGCCAATAAACGACTTCACGAAAGGGTGTTTCCACACACTACGCATATAGATGAGCCGAGGTCGACTTGGATTCCGCAAGCAGGACAAAGGCGTTGATTTCCTGAATCCGCTGCTTCCTCTGAGTTTTCTGTTTCTTGCTTGATGGGTTCTTGTTTTTCTTCCTCCCCCTCATTTACATCATCTTCAGTCTCGGGGGTATCGTCCACCAATTGCTCGTTTTCTTCGAATATTGGATCTATGGCGTCTTGCGATTGGGTCGGGAGCGGTTCTGCCCCTTTATCCAGCCACTGGGGGACATTTGGCTCTTCATCGACCTCATCGCCAAAGGTTGCACCATGGAAGTCCTGAGCATCAGAAACCTTGTACTCTGCTTCGGGATCTCCTTGGATTGTGTAGAGGACTTCTATTCTCTCTCCTTGGAGGATCCTGCCAATTGCCCATGTGACTTGAGTTCCATCGCGGGCAGACTCCTTTGTTGTCGCTGCGTCTCTCTCGCCATCCTTATCTGATCTCACAGTTGATTCCTCAATTGTGAATGTCCCGGGAACAATGTCATGAAGAGCGAGATCGTCAAGTGCGCTATCTGAGCTATTGTGAAACATTAGCATTATCTCGTATTGGCCGGGCTTGCCGCCTGGGAAAACCTCCTTCCCTGTACTGATGTTTCTTCTCTTGTGTACAACAGATATCATGGGTGGCTTCTCTACCGACCTGGTTGCGACTGGGCCGAATCTCTCGGAGCTGAAGTCGACTTTGATTGGGGCTACGAGTAGTTCATTTCTTGGAGATGGGTCGGGCGCAGTGAGTGGGTATCTGATTATGACTGCCTTCCCAGGCTGAAGTCCAAGTGGTGCCGAAGTACCGATCGTCATTCTTAGGCTGTGGCCATCTCCGTCTGGAGATACGTGCTTATCCTCTAATTGGGCACCGTTAACTACGTCTATTCGATATTGCTCTTCTTTGAGTTCTGTTCCCTCTATCTCTATTGTTATATCATCAACGGAGGGCGTTTCGAAAATTCCAGGGACATCGTCGAGAACTCGTAGAACATTAATCTCGGATGTGCCATTGTTCTCGAGTGAAATGACTGTTTCGACATTGGATGAAATGTAAGACTTGATTCTAGACTTGTCGTATCTCTTCTGAAGAATGGCATCCAGCACAGTTAGTTGTTGCTCCTTCAATTCAATCGTTCCAGAAGACTGAACAGATACTCTTGGAAGAATCGAGAATCTAATCTCTTGCGTGAAGCTAGGCTGATCATCAGATTCTACACGTTTAACCATTGAATCCCATTTACCCTCAGGTGGGACATCTTGCCTGATATCTGAAACGTCAAGGATGGGTTCTTCCCGACCCACTAGTCGGACTGTTGCCCCAGAAAGAGAAACGACGAAAGAAGATTTGTTTTCGAAAACGCAGGTGCAGTGCCAGACTCCGGGCCTATCGTCTTCTTCGGCGTTCACATAGGAGAATTGACGGCCTGAGCCGCTAACCCTGTCGAATCTGGCTCTTGAAACTGTAGCTTCGGACGAATAGGTGGCTGATGTCACACCTGCGTTAATCTTCTCAACTGATTCAGTATTTATTTTGGCAGAAATCGACAGGTTCCTTTTCTCCCCGACATTCATCCGTCCGATATCCCATACGACTGAGTCCTGCTCTATGCTGAACACACTGTCATCTGGGAGGATGAATGATTTCGGTATAGTCCTCTTTACCTCGACATCATACAATGGGGCTGGTGAAACGTTTTCGATCTCAATATGAATGTCGACTTCCTGGGGGGAGTCTGAGTATACCAGTGAAAGACTCGATTCCTCATTACGTGAGCTCTCGGTGTCAATTGACTCTTTCAAGACAAGCATTCTTGTCCCTGAAGCGGTATATGGGATGGCTGTCTCCTCGGTTGGGTCGAGTTCCTTTACGGAGGAAAGTTTGTCTCCGAAGTCGGTTGATTCTATGGATTCTAGATGAACCTCGATATCCCATGCACGGTGCTTTTTACTCGAGTTCCTAAGTATCAACTCGCCATCAATTAACTGCTTTCTTATCGAGCCATCGGGATTCAACACCGATGTCTCAGTTTCACTAAGTGTGGCATGTAGTTTGTCACCAGGGATAGAGTCAACTTCAGATGCGATTCTGAGGAATGGTGATGGTCGAGTAGGATTCATTGAATCGGATTGGTCAAATTGTGATTCTTTCACCATTCCGAAGGAGTCGATTGCTTGAGCCACTTCCGAAAGGTCCTGAGGCTCTTTTTCGTCGGAGTCGGGCCATTGGAATTTCTCAGATTTAGTTTCCCCCCCCATATTGTCTGTCCCTACGTCGAACTCTTCTTCCAATAATGACAATGAGTCAGCCAATGAGTCAATCGAAGAAAAATCGTCAACAGCCTGCTCGGGCTCATCCTCGGCGAAACCCGGTGGAGGGGGCGGTGCGTCGAATCCGATCGGAGGAGGGGGTGGTGCTTCGTCCGGCTCCTGCTCGGGCTCATCCTCGGCGAAACCCGGTGGAGGGGGCGGTGCGTCGAATCCGATCGGAGGAGGGGGCGGTGCTTCGTCCGGCTCCTGCTCGGGCTCATCCTCGTCATCATCCAATTGAGGAACCTGATTTTCACCGGTTCCATCTTCTGATTCATCTGAGTGAGTTTCCTCTTCTACGAAATTGGCATCGTCCTCATTTTCGTGATTTTCACCTTCACTGTTGTCCTCTTCTGTTAGACCGAGGAGCATCCTTCTTGCTGCTTCGTGGTCAATGAATTGGGCCGGTTCGGGCGGATTACTTTCGTCCGCCTCTAGAGAATCTGCAGAGGGGAAACCAACTGGCGGGGGTGGGGCGAAACCGTCTGGGGGTGGTGGAGGGATGTCGAATCCAGGAGGCGCAGGAGGGGGGTTAGAGTCGCCTTCCTGTTTTTCCATAACTTCATCTTCTTCATGAGAATCAGAGTCTTCGGCCATGAAATTGCCCTCAGGGTACATTCTCACGGGTGCGGGGTTCGTTTAACGGTTACCTGATGAAAAATGTGGGTGTTTTGCTGAGAACGTTGAAGATGGAAACGTCCTCGGCGGCCTGATGAGCTCCAATGATGGGACCAATCCTCCAGTACTATTCGTAGTTGGTACTGCGGGTGCCGGAAAAAGTTCGCTAGTAACTTCTTTTCAGAGATGGGCGAGGTTCTTGGACATAGATGTTCTAGCAGTAAATCTTGATCCCGGGGCTGAGAGAGTCCATTATGACCCTGAGTTTGATGTTAGAGATCTAATCTCTCTATCTGAGGTTATGGATGAATACGACCTAGGTCCAAATGGGGCTCAAATATTGGCAGCCGATCTAGTAGCGTCTCAAGCAGAGGAGGTTTTCGAAGAGATCGAGGGGCTTGCTGGCGATATTATGATTGTAGACACTCCGGGACAAGTTGAGCTTTTTGCATTTAGAGAGGCCTCCAGTCATCTAGTTCATGTTCTTGGACAGGGCAGAGCATGCCTTATTTTCCTGTTTGACCCTTTGTTATCCAGTACCCCTAGCGGATTTGTCTCTCAAATGCTATTGTCTTCGATAGTGCATTTCAGACTTGGTCTGCCAACTGCAAATTTCTTATCAAAATCAGATTTATTGGAACCGGAGACTCTGGAAAGAATACTAGAATGGGGCGAGAACCTGGATGTTCTGGAAGCAGCATTGTACGAAGAGTCCTCCAATCAGAGCGGTTTTGAAGGAGTGGGGCAGAGGGCCGAGTTTGCAATTGGACAACTTAGGATGATGCAGCATGCTGCAATTCAGCCCGGCCTAATTCCACTATCTAGTGAGATGGAAGAAGGACAGGCCGATGTACTAAGTTTCGCCCAGAATATCTTTGGCGGGATGTCTGATGCCAAGGATGGATTTGCAGGAGATATTGACCATGAGAGGCAATGAACAAAAGTCTGACCTACTGGCAATTGATGATATTTCGGATAAATTATCTGAAATAGTAGATTGGGCCATTCGGATTAAGAATGATGAAGAGGCACTTTATGATTTCAAGCCCCTCGATGGAATGTCTGTAGGTTCGATATATGAGAAACCGTCAACAAGAACGAGAGTGTCTTTTGAAGTCGGGGTAAATAGGCTCGGCGGCCAACCGATTACTCTTCTTTCAAGTGACCTCCAACTAGGAAAAAGTGAAACTATTGCGGATACTGCTGCAGTTCTCTCCAGATATTTGGATTGCATCACATATCGATGCTTCGGGCATAACGATGTCTTGGAACTTGCAAGACACTCTACGGTCCCAGTAATCAATGCTCTTTCAGACCTCCACCACCCCTGTCAAGCAGCAGCCGATATGATGACGATTGTGGAAAATTCCGATAGAGTGAATGGCCATGTAGCATGGGTCGGCGATGGGAACAACGTCCTACATGATTTGGCATTGGGGTGTGCGATTCTTGGAATGGACATCAAATACGCCACTCCTGAGGGCCTTGAGCCTGATCCAGAGATAATCATGAGGGCGCAAAAGATTGCTGAAAAATCAGGTTCGACAATTCAGGGATGCAATAGCGCTGAGGATGCGGTTACCGATGCCGGGGTGATATACACCGATGTTTTCGTGTCTATGGGGGAAGAACATCTGGATGATAAGATGAGTTCATTCGATGGTTTTCAGGTAAACGAGGAACTAGTTGCCAAAGCTGACCGAGACTATCTCTTCATGCACTGTCTTCCCGCGCACAGGGGCGATGAAGTGACTGATGGGGTGATTGATTCTCAGAATAGTGTAGTTTTCGACCAGGCCGAAAATAGAATGTGGGCCCAAATGTCGTTACTCACATTACTATGCAACGAAGCAGCATGGGAGACGTACTGGGAACTTCGTTAACTTGGAATTAGGGAGATCGCCAAGAAAGCGAACAGGCAAAGTTGCATTGATATCTTGATTAGTTTCTGTGCAGCCCTATCTTCCATAGCAAATAATCTGGATTTCACCATCATTAGGGAAACCACTGCTGGAATTACAAAAATTACATGCCAGTCAGTAAAAATCTGGAAGAGAGGCAGGAATGGCGCCAGCATGGCTGCTAAGGCCAAAACAAGCAAAACTGCCGCTATTTCACGTGCCCTGTCTACGCCTTCCCTCATTGCAAAGGTGTTCCTCCCCTCGTCGCCCTCGATGTCTTCGATATCTTTCACAATCTCCCTTGAGAGATTGTACAAGAATCCAATCAGGAATACCACCCATGACCTGGGATCAAGCGGCTTAGAGACGCTTGCTGCGCCGAAGATTATGACGAGACCCACTGATAGGCTGATTGCGATATTCCCTGGAAGTCCCTTGTCCTTCATCTTGTAGCTGAATCTTGAGTTTGATTCGTAGTTGAACAACAGAACTAGCGCAAATGACCAGATTGCCAAAGATGGGATCCAACCACTAGCCCCCAAATCGCCAATAGAGGAAAAATAGCCGGCAAGAAACAATGACATTGCTGAAATTGCCCCTGTGATTTGGATCCCTCTTCTCGCCGACTCCAACGAAATTGTACCTGATGGAAGTGGCCTCTGTGGCCTATTTGTTTTGTCAATCTCAATATCCACGTAATCATTTAGGGCATTCCATGCGAACATGAATGTCATTACTGAAATAGAATGCAGTCCCACGATTATGGCATAATCCCCGCTAGGCAACCCCCTTGATGCCAATATTGATCCAAGCAATACCCCAAATACGCCGGAAACAGAATTTCCGGCCCGGAATAGGGACGACCATGATTGGACTGTTGAGTGGGTTTTCACACTTCATTGACGAGGGGGTAAGTCTTCATCCCTTCCCCGACTAAGATACTGCTAGAGGGTTTTCCTTCTGGGAAAGGCCCCAGACACAGACGGTGTATACACTCCCTCTGAAAGGTCCTCTGACATGTCCTACTTTCGAGAATCTGGAGTCCTTTGCCATGATGTTACCCACCTGGTTCATAGTTGCCCCCCATCGGAATCTGTCATTGAGGTGATCGAAGATCTCTACTGTGTTTGCTGTGCCTTTTTCCTCTAAGAGGGAAAGGACCTCTGTCCTGAGTCTCCTTGTCCGTGACATCAAGAGACCTCCGCTTTGGCAGGCCTAGACATCAGCATCCTACGATGTAGCCCCGCCCATCCTTTGGGATTGACTTCGACAAGATTCTGCGGCTTCCCGATTGGCGACCAAGCTTGACTGCACCCTATATCGCCCGAGTGATTTACTATGGCGTTAAAATTGCGTCTTGCTGTTTTGTTTTCAGTCATCTTTAGACTGGCCAATGGGACAACTTGGTGCGGTTCCGGCCTCTTCCTGTATCGTATTGCAGTGCATCGCTTTCTTCTTCCAATCATACCCCTATGTCTGGTCTTTGACATATTAATCGGGCTAAAAGAGGCGTAAGTGAAAGTGAAAGTGAAATTGGGGCGCATATGGTGGAATACAACGTTTTGAAATAGACAAGGGGCCTCCCAAAGTCACCGCTCGTGTGGTGTAGTTCGGTCCATCATGTCGGACTCTCGATCCGTCGACCCGGGTTCAAATCCCGGCACGAGCACCAAACAAGACAATTACGATTACAGTCATAAGTCCACCTTCGTTGGAGTAGTAAGGTCATATGCGAATAGAGCGTGATCTGAAGTTAACTTTCGATGACGTACTAATTCGTCCCAAGAGGAGCACCTTGGTCTCGAGATCGGATGTAGACCTAGTCAGGGAGTTCAAGTTCAGACACGCAGAAGGAACTTGGTCCGGAATTCCGATAGTAGCTGCAAACATGGATACTACAGGTCTGTTTTCGATTTCTCGAGTTCTACAAGAGCACGCAATGCTAACCTGCACGCAGAAATTTTACTCCACAAGAGACTTCGCTGAGGCCTGGGAAGAAGGTGTCGATCCCGCCTACATATCGGTGACATGTGGTTCAACGGACGAGAGTTTTGAGCTACTGAAGAGGAAGATGGCGACCAACAATGATCTCAAGATGATTTGCATTGATGTTGCAAATGGGTACAGAGAAGTATTCCTACAATTCGTTAGAAAGGTTAGGAAAGAGTTCTCTGACAAAATCATCATCGCGGGAAATGTTGCAACAAGGGAGATGACGGAGGCCTTGATTCTAGCCGGTGCGGACATAGTGAAGGTGGGAATTGGCCCTGGATCTGTCTGTACGACTAGGAAGGTTGCAGGTGTTGGATATCCTCAGCTATCCGCCATCTCGGAGTGTGCTGATGCAGCGCACGGCCTTAATGGACATGTGATGTCCGATGGGGGTTGCTCGTCTCCTGGAGATGTTTCCAAGGCATTCGCGGCTGGGGCTGACTTTGTGATGCTGGGGGGGATGCTAGCGGGGCATGACGAGTCAGGGGGAGAGATAATAGACGACGGTAGTGGAAATAAATACAAATCGTTCTATGGGATGTCTTCTGCAAAGGCCATGGAAACCCACTATGGAGAGATTGCTGAGCATAGAGCCCCAGAGGGTAAAGAAGTCCGAGTCCCGTATCGGGGACCTCTGGAGGTAACCATTCAATCAATCCTAGGAGGCTTGAGGTCCGCATGCTCATATGTTGGAGCCAGGAGGATCAAAGACCTCCCCAAATGCACCACATTCATTCGAGTTAGCATGACTACGAATGAAGTATTCCAGAAATTCAACGTCGATTAGTCGAAGTCGTTGCATAACTCGCCTTGGGAAGGGAAGCTTGTGGGGTCCTTCGGATTGGTGTTCCATTTGCTCTCGCACCGATTCACAAAACCATCTCCATCAGAGTCAATTAAGGAATCTGATGAGTCGAATGGATCGTATCCGAAGTAGTACTCCCATCCTGCCCACATGTCATCCCCATCCTGATCTTGGTGGAAAACCTCCGACCCGTCGTTCCATTTATCCCCATCAGTATCGTTCTTGATGGGGCTAGTTCCATTCTGGTACTCTTCGAAATTGGTATAATTCTCCAAGTCATTATAGAACAAAGAGCCTGCACTGGTAGTTGGGTCAATGTGGCATTCGAAATCTTGGGGGTCATCCCATCCCGGGCAATAACGATACATCAGATTTGTACGATTGAGACCGTCGTTATCCATATCCTCGCTGCCATCGTTAATTCCATCGAGATCTGAATCTGGCATTCTCGGGTCCATAGGTCCTCTGGATCCGAGTGCGTTCAGAGTGTTATTATCAACAAGACCGAGAGAAATGGCCTCCTCAGAATAGCTCACCTCCCAGCCATCAGGAAGTCTGTCCCCGTCTGAGTCGTCGTCCACTGGATTCGTGTCCCACCTATCTGGTGCCTCTAGAGAGTTCTGGAGGGTGTCGTTGTCTATGTCGTAAATCGAGTCTACGAGGGAGCCGAATGAAGGGTCTAGTGCCCATCTGCCCTGTTCAGGAATAGAGAAGCCCGATAGATTCATCTCGTGGATGAAGTATTGTGGGTCTAGGACCCCATCGCCATCCCTGTCGCCCGATGAATCGAAGCCAGAGACGTAGTTAATCCATATCCACCCCCCTGGGCCCTTGCCGCATTCGATCATTGATTCGCAACCAGGGGGTAGCCAGTAGTCAGTAGAAATCCAGAGGCTGTGACTGTTTGTGTTCTCCTGGACCGAGAAAACCTGCATCTCCCAGCCATCGGGTTGCCCATCTCCGTCGGTATCATTGAGGAGGGGGTTCGTTGCACCTTGCCATGGACGAGGGACAAAGAGAACCTCGCTGCCATCGTTAAGGCCGTCTCCATCTGTGTCGGCATTGTTCCCATGGGTGATGTACTGGTCAAGTCCATCTACAACTTCCTCCCCATCCTCGAGCCCGTCATTGTCTGTATCGAAGGCAGAGGCATTGGTGAAATAGTAGACCAAAGTTCCGTTATCGTACCAAGGATGGCCGTCGACGGCCTCCCTATAATCTTCCAGACCATCGTTGTCTGTGTCCTTGTCGGTTGCATTTGTGAAGGTCTCGTAGTATTCGACTGAGTCAGAAAGGCCGTCCTTGTCAGTGTCGAACACGCCTGGGTCTGATCTTACAATCACTTCCCGAACACCAAAGTCCACAATGCGAATCTTCCATCCGATGACTTCGATGCCGTCAATTAGGCCGTCTCCGTCGGTATCTTGGACGAGGGGGTCAGTCGACCTGCCATCAACAACCCCGTCTCCGTCGCGATCTCTTGCATTGTACTCATCCAGATTTGTGAACCTCTCATGCTGCTCGACAACGGTAATTAGCGATTGTAATCGGCTTTTTACCTCTTCATCAACCTCAACATGGATATGGTAAACCCAGCCAGCAGTTTCAGTCTTCACTGGGATATTGACGTAATTGCTATCCACTACTGTTCGGACCCAGAGTACTGTCTTGTTCGCCTGAACATATTCGCCAGGGGCGACGTCGATCCTCTCAATAGTGGTTGCACCAATCATATCTTTGTAAGTGACAGAACCATCATTGTCAGCGTCATATCCATCGAAATCTGGGTCTTCATCAGCATTGCTCCCATCATTGGGGTGGATTCCGCTTTGGAACTCCCAGCCGTCTGGCATTCCATCTTGGTCGGTATCTGGGTTGAGTGGATCGGTGAAGTTTGAAGGGCCCCAGTCATAAGAAACTGAGAACTCTTCCACGTTGTTCAGTCCGTCTCCGTCAGAATCCCCATAAGCGTCCGTCGAGTTTGCGGGGTTTAGGAACCAATTGTAATCAGAATCAAACGAGTAGCAGAACTCGAATCCATCGGGCATCCCATCGCCATCTGTATCCCAGTCCCCTGGGCCGTTCAACCTCCCATCCCCATCCATATCCTCATTGAACCAGTTTGGGTTATCCAACGGACTCTTCTTCTGGAGGGTTGTCTGAATTCCGCCATTTGGCAGCTTCTGAGCAGTGAATTGGATCTCTGAGGCAAAGGCTCGGAGGTGCGGGGCTGGCAATGTTAGGGTTCCGAATGTTGGACGTCCGCAGAAAGACTCCAGCCCTACTAGATGAGTCGATATCTCAACTAAATCATCAATCAAATCCCCATCGCTGTCGGAATCCCTCGGGTTCGTATCGTATTTCTCCTCAACGAAGTTCCGAAGCGTGTCTGGCTCGGGGAGCTCCAGGTCCAAAATTGCATCACAGGAGTGGCCGAACTGGGAGCCCATCTCATCCCACAATTCATCGCCTATATCCAGTTTAATCTCTGCCTGCATCGATGGCGTCAGCAATGGGCAATTCCAATTTCCATCAAGTGGGTCTAGCAGGACGATGACTCCAGAGGGAGTGGTGATCTCATGGGTGTGCTTGGATTCCCAACGATCATTCAAGCCATCCCCATCGGTGTCCTTCAGGCGAGGATTGGTTCCCAACTCTGCCTCGTCTAGATTTGTCAAGCCATCCCTATCCGGATCCCCAAGTGGCCCATTGTCAGGATTTGGGAAGGTCTCGTTCTGCTCGCCAGTCTCCCTCTCGGTATCCACGGAGGCTACTGGAATGTCTTCGCATTCTACTTCAGTGAGCCCCTCGCCTATCGTAATGCATGGCTGCCCGGTATCGAGAGGGTCGAGTCCATTCTCTATCTCCCAGCCATCTTCTAGACCATCCCCGTCAGTATCCGCTTCTTGCCAATTAGTCCCATACAGGGTGCTTTCCATTCGATCGGCAATTCCATCACCATCCCAATCGCAACCTATCGTTGGCACTTCCGGTGGACACTCTCTCTGATTTCCCGGATTCAACTCCAGGTCTTCCACTGCTGATTCGAAGCCCCCGCTGTTTGTACTTGAGAGTCCGGCTCCAACGACGGTGTAAAGGCCTGCCAGACAAAGAGTCGCGGTAATGGCTGCAACTGCATATTGGTTGTGCGTCAAAGCCATACAAACACCCGGCCCTGTAAAGGGCGTTTCATGCAACTTGGGTTCGGCTATAATGATTCATGGAGATTGACTGCTGAAAAATTGACAATTTATTGTAGCAAACGTTGGTTTTTCATCATTCGCCCCTCAGGAAAGCTTCGATCCTATCGAATGCCTCCGAGAGTATCTCCACTTCCGGCAGACACACCATCCTGAAGTGCCCCTTCCCCATCTCGGGAGAGAAACCAGACCCGTGGACGAGCAGGACATGCTTGTCGTGGAGGAGGTCTAAGACGAATTTCTTGTCATCAGATGCCAGAGTTGGATCTGTAATTTTCACAAATAGGTAAAACGAACCCCCCGGGGATTGGCATTCTAATCCGTCTATTGATTCGATTCGACTCAAGGAATAATCTAGTCTTTTCTTAATTCGTTCCCGATGTGAATAAAGCCAGCCATGATCTTCGACTAGACCTGCTAAGAAGCCATGCTGAGCAGGAGTTGATGCGCAAAGACGACTTCGAAGAAGTCTCTCTACCCCATCTCTGACATTATTCAGAACCCCATTGGGGTCATGCCATGCCATGTATCCGATTCTCCATCCCGGAGCGAAATAGACCTTCGAAACTCCATTGAGGGTTATTACCGGGGTGTCCTTTGATCTTGATGCCAGTGAAACAAAATTTCCTGAGAAGTCGAGGCCGTCGTATATCTCGTCAGAGATTAACGTGCACCTTGGGAAATCTCTGGCTATCTCGATTAACGAGTCTATTTCAGAACGAAGGGGCACATTTCCCGTTGGATTGTTGGGGTTGATTAGGACCAATAGTCGTACGGTTTCGTCCATCTTTGAGCGGATATCATCAAAGTCGATACGCCAGCAATCCTCCGAGTCTAGTCTGTATTCGATTGTCTTAGCCCCATACATCTGTGGGTATGCCATGTATGGGGGGTAATGTGGCCCTGGTGCTAGTATCGAATCACCCGGCTCCAGGAAGGCTGCGAATAGAATCTGTAATGCTTCAGTAACTCCATGAGTCACATAAACATCATCCTCTGAGCATGCCCACCCCTTTCTGGATTCTGCAGTTGCAATTGCGTCGCGGAGGGCAGAAATCCCATATGATGGCCCATACCCGTTATCTTGAGAGTCAAGGGCCCTCTTGTATGCATCAATCATGTGCCCTGGAGTCTGGAGTCCTTTGTAGGCCAGTGGGTCTCCGATATTCAGCCTGATTATTTCGTGACCTTGCTTCTCGAGCTCGATTGCCGGGACGACGACGTCTCTAATCGCGTACTCGATAGAAGAAGCCCTCTTGGAAGCATCAAGTGAAAAGCCCATCTTCTCACAAACCTAGGAGTTTTCGTGCTGATTCTAGAGCCGCGGGGATTCCATCGGAGTTGGAGCCCCCTCCCTGCGCCATAGTTGGACCCCCTCCTCCGCCTCCGTCTATGTGAGTGGAAATTGAGTTGAGTATTTCCACGGCGTTGTGAGCCTCTGCGGCCAAAGTGCCTTCGGTTATTCCGACGATGATTTTTCCCCCTCCTTCCCTGGTTCCGAGAACCGCAAGTGTTGGCATCGATGAGTCCCGGGTCAGCTCTCCAAGCATTGACATTAATGCCTTAATTTCGCCTTCGACCTCCATTATCGCATAACGGATTCCATCCCTCACCACAGCACCATCACCCCCTCCACTTGTCCTTAGTCTGACTATTTCCGCTTCCAATGACTCTATCTTCTTCTGTTGCGACTTCCACTCTTCGAAGAATCGAGAAACGGCTGATGGAAGGTCTTCTGATGAGACGCCAAGAACGTCGCTTGATTCTTTCAAAAGCCTCTCTTGCTCCCTAGCATGCTCGCGTGCCGTCTCCCCTGCCACGATTTGCAGACGCTCCACCCCGTCTTGGACTTGACTGGAACGAATAATGCGTAACTCCCCAATTTTGCCCACCTTGTCGTGATGCGTCCCCCCACAGGCTTGGACGTCGTGATCGCCTATTCTGATCACCCTTATCTTGCTAGACTTTGGCGGTCCGCCCTGGTACAGCTCAAAGCCGAAAATTTCGTCAGCTTCTGCTCGGGGCATTTCGAGTTTCTCGACAACAGTATCCGATGCAATCACTTCGTTAGAGTGGTCCTCGATTCGGTTAAGTTCATCCCTCGAGAGTCGGGAAAAGTGAGTGAGGTCAATCCTTGCGTAACGAGCACCCTTGTTTGAGCCGGCTTGCCAAATATGCGGGCCCAGGAGAGCCCGGGCACTTCCTCCTACAACGTGCACTGCTGTGTGATGGTCCATCAACTGACGGCGCCTGTCCCAATTAACATCACCAGAAACCTCACCGAGGGGAACAGGGCCATCGGTTAGATGGTATATTGTACTATTTTCGACCCTAGTATCGCAGACGAAAGCGCCCCCTAGGGAGCCTTGATCTCCCAATTGCCCTCCCCCCTCGGGATAGAATAGTGTTCGATCGAGTACAACATAGTGAGTGGGAGTATTAGTGACCTCACTGGACATGTTAAGTGAAGACAATTGCGATTCAGATAGACTGGCGCATCCCAGAACTGTTGCTTCGAAAGAAGTTCTGCTAGTGTCTGAATAGTAGTCCATAGATGTTGAAGGAAAATCATCGGGGGAGAATAGATTGGTGCTAGTCTTTTCTTTGGCTGCGACCTTGGTTCTTTCTGCATTCCTGGCTGCCATATCTGCAGCGAATCCCACCCTTACGGACAGTTGTTTCCAACCTGCCTGATTGGCGATAGAGGTTGCCATTTCTGGATTCAGGCCACGTTCCTCGGATAATCGAAACAAAATCTCGTCTGGGGCTTCTGTAGATTCTACTGGCAATTCTCGGAATGCTGTCTTTACGGCTGCTTCGCCCTTCCTAAGCATTTCATGATACCTAATTTCCTCTAGTTCTAATATTTTCATCAAACCCTCTTTGGATTGAGTGAAATTGGTGAATTCCAAGTGGTTCTCGATGTGATGAGTCCCGAGTTCAGATAGTGAGACGCCGAGTCCCAACTCTTCCTTCATCCTGCATACCCTCCTTGCCAGCATTCTGACCAAGTATCCAGCCTTCGAGTTGCTTGGAACCAAACCATCGCCCAACATATTGCAAATTGCATGCATATGATCCGGGATTGCATAGATGCTAGAGAGGGGCTCTGTTAGGAGCTTTAGTTCTTCAATCGAAACTCTAAGTCCCGAGTCTTGTAGCCTATCGGACAATTTCAAGAACAACGCCTCAACATCAGTTCCGACATCGATATTCAGAATCCCTGCTAATCTCGACAGTTCGCCCAGTAGTATGTCGGTATTGGTGGAGAGTCCTAGGTCACTCACCATCTCCTCGAATCCAGCCAGATCTTTCAGCCAGTTTACCGACTCGGGATAAATTGCATCATATATCGTCGGCGTACCCGCAGCGGCCCAACAAAACCTCTCGAGCCCATAACCAGTGTCAATGATCTGCAAGTCCATCTCGCGATATCTAAGCCCCTTGATCTCAATCTCCCCCCCTTCATGTTCCTCTAGGTTCATGAATACCAGCGTGGCTAGTTCCAAGCCCCCAACTATGACTTCCAGAGCGGGGCCTGCATTTCCTCCACCCGACCAAGGATTCTCAACGTACGTCAATTCTGCCGGACTAATTCCAAATTCGCCAACGAGCATCTCATCACAGTACCTCACGCATTGGTCAATCCAGTATACCGTGTCATCTTCTTTGGGCCTATTGAATGCGTGATGGGCCATCATCTCAAATGTTGACAGATGCCTCCCTGAGCGACCTACGGCAGCAACATCGGTTAGCCTAATGCAAGGTTGGCTAATCACCAGGGGATTTGCTGGAGGTGGTACAAGCCCACTAGTTACGTGAGGTTGGAAGTCTGCAATGCTGGCTATTGTTAGGTGGATGTCATCCCTCCACCTTGCAATAACTGGAAATGGGAGAATCCTAGAATGGCCCCTTTGTTCGAAGAACTGCTGGAACTTCTCTCTCATCGAATCCTTCAGTTCCTTGCCTCTCGAAGAAAATCCAGAGATTATCGGATTTCCAATGAATGTGTAGGGATCTTCAGTGCTGTCACCACAGGTCACCCTATTTTCGTCCCTTGT
>Ga0208764_10000412_pt1 | contig 27448 bp, 25 predicted proteins | sample ETNtaG_18_FD_185762 | JGI IMG/M metagenome (GOLD analysis project Ga0208764, IMG submission 185762) | Marine microbial and viral communities from oxygen minimum zone, Eastern Pacific Ocean - ETNP201302SV91 (SPAdes) (version 2) | ecosystem: Environmental > Aquatic > Marine > Oceanic ... | reverse complement strand
CCACGCTTGCAAATATTGTGGCGAACGAAATGGGCGTGAATATTAAAACCACGTCTGGCCCCGTGCTTGAGAAAGCTGGGGACTTGGCTGCACTGCTTACCAACCTTGAGCGCAACGATGTATTGTTCATCGATGAAATACATCGCCTAAGCCCAGTAGTAGAAGAAATTCTCTATCCTGCCATGGAAGACTACCAGCTTGATATTATGATAGGCGAGGGGCCTGCAGCCCGTTCTATTAAACTGGATCTCCCTCCGTTCACTCTTGTGGGCGCAACCACGCGCGCAGGCTCGCTAACGTCTCCATTACGCGACCGTTTCGGTATTGTTCAGCGCCTTGAGTTTTACAACGTAAAAGACCTCACCAGTATTGTGGCAAGAAGCGCCAGCTATCTTAATTTAGACATGAGCGAGGAAGGCGCGCAAGAAGTGGCACGTCGCTCGCGGGGCACGCCGCGTATTGCCAATCGTTTGTTACGCCGTGTTAGGGACTATGCCGAAATCAAATCTGACGGTACTGTGGTCGCTGACGTTGCTGCTAAAGCTTTAGATATGCTTGACGTAGATAAAGAAGGTTTCGATTACATGGACCGCAAATTGCTTACTGCTATTATCGAAAAGTTTGATGGTGGGCCAGTAGGCTTAGACAATTTGGCAGCAGCCATTGGTGAAGAGAAAGAGACCATAGAAGACGTAATTGAACCCTTCCTTATCCAGCAGGGCTTTTTACAGCGCACGCCTCGAGGCCGTATTGTGTCGCAGCGCGCTTATCTTCATTTTGGCTTCGCTCCGTCAGAATAATTTACCGTCCCTTTGTAAGAAGGTTGAGATTCGTTTTAAAGGCCTAGCAGGATTGCTGGGCTTTTTTTGGCAATACAGAAAATACAGAAGCCGTTTCAAACGCTACAAGAAAATGCTCGTATGGGGGAGCTGTCAGTTCAGAGCATTGAAAGGGGATAGCGAATTATTGCGTAGCGCAGGTTAAGCATGGGCCGCCAATATTTTGTGTTGTACCGATGCTAAATTACAGGCAAAAAAAAGCCCGCTCATTGAGCGGGCTAAAACAACAAGTGTTGAAGGAAATAAATCCAGGGAACTCATGTCTAACAGGAGAATAACTCTTGCATGACCGTGCTAAGCACCATCACGCTCTGTACGACTGATGCTGTGCATTATAGAGAGAGCAGAAAAAACCACAATTGAGTAAAATTGTGGTTTTGAATTAGAAAAACTAATGTGTTAACTGGGTGTTTAATATTGGTTTGATTTTGATTAAATGTTAGATTTTATGGGGCTTGTGAAGTGTTTTGTTCTGTATTTTGTCGCGATAATTAGTTATTTCAACTCTGCTTTGGATTATTAAATTTTTGGGTAAGGGAATAGTTATGCATTTTCATCAGGTAAGAGTGTATTACGAAGATACCGACGCAGGCGGTATCGTCTATTATGCGAATTACCTAAAGTTTATGGAGCGAGCCCGTACAGAGTGGCTTCGCGAGTTAGGTTTTGAACAAGACACACTGATGGAACAATCCATCGCTTTCGTCGTCAAACACGTTGAAATGCATAACTATGCGCCTGCACGGTTTAATCAACTGTTGAGTATTGAAACTCGCGTTGTAGAATTAAAAGGCGCTAGTATGACGTTTCAACAAATTATTAAAAATGAACAAGGCGTTACATTGGTATCGGGAGATATCAAGGTTGCCTGCGTCGATTTGGCCGTTATGAAGCCAAAAAGATTACCACGTACTTTGTTAGGGGAAATTTCGCGTGTCATCTGATCTCACTTTTATTGGCTTGTTTTTACAAGCGAGTTTTATTGTTCAACTAGTTATGCTTTTGTTGCTAAGCGTGTCGATAGCGTCGTGGACGTTTATCTTCCAACGCAGCAAAGCGTTGTCGGCGGCACGCAACGAAATGCGTCAGTTTGAAGATAAGTTCTGGTCAGGCGCTGACCTGAATCGTCTTTATCAAGAGCTTTCCGCCAGAACTAACCTAACAGGCATGGGCAGCATCTTTTGCTCAGGCTTTAAAGAGTTTGTTCGCCTGCGCAAATCTAACACCGCTACCAACGGCATAGTTGATGGTACATACCGTGCCATGCGCGTTTCTATGTCTCGTCAAGTCGAAGAATTAGAAAGTCGTCTACCCTTTTTAGCCACGGCGGGCTCAATCAGTCCTTACATCGGTCTATTTGGTACTGTGTGGGGGATTATGAATGCCTTCATCGCACTAGGTGAAGTGCAGCAAGCTACCCTTGCAATGGTAGCGCCGGGTATTGCAGAAGCACTTATTGCAACTGCTATCGGCCTGTTTGCCGCTATTCCTGCGGTTATTGCCTACAACCGTTTCAGCCATCAGGTTGAGAAGCTTGAAAATAGCTACGGTAACTTTATGGAAGAATTCTCTGCAATCCTTCACCGCCAAGCCGTTGCTGCGCAAGCACAACAACAAGCCTAAGCGTTTACATTCCAAACGGAGGACTTGTTATGTATGTAAGAAAACGCCGCAGGCCGGTATCAGAGATAAACGTAGTGCCCTACATCGACGTGATGTTGGTGTTGCTTATTATCTTTATGGTAACGGCGCCGCTTATTTCTCAAGGGGTAAAGGTAGATTTGCCTAAAGCAAGTGCCAACCCGATAGAGCAAGAAGATACACCACCTATTATTGCGTCCGTGGATGTTAAAGGTCGCTACTTCCTTAATGTAGGCGAAGACCAGGAATCGCCAATTAGCGAAGATGAGCTTGGCGCTATTGTAAAAGCACAATTGACCAAAGAGCCCAATACGCCCGTAGTGGTAAAAGGCGATGGACAAGTAGCGTATAACGAAGTGATACAGCTAATGGTGTTATTACAGCAGGCGGGTGTGCCTTCAGTAGGGTTAATGACGGATCCGGTTGAGTAATATAGATATGTCGAAACCTGAAGTGTCGAAAAGCACGTCAACCGCTAGCCACTTAAACAACGCGAGTAACGGTGTAAGTGGTGATAAAAAGAACGGCAAAAGTGCCAAGCAAGCCAACAGTATAAGCCCAGAACAAGTAGGCTTGTACAAGTCCATTGGTTTGCATCTTTTTATTGCTGCGCTGTTGCTAATTAGCGTCAGTTTCTCTCCTGACCCGTTGCCAAGTATGCCGTCGAATGCGCCTGTGATAGAGGCGACGTTTATTGATGCGCAAGCGATTGCGGATCAAAAAAGGGAGCAGGCACAAGCTGAAGCTCAAGCGAGAGCCGAAGAGCAAGAAAGGCAAAGAAAAGCAGAAGCCGCGGCAGAGAAAAAACGCCAGCAGCAGCTAGCAGCCAAGCGTGCGAAAGAGAAGCGTGAAGCAGAAGCGGCTGAAGCGAAACGTCAGAAAGACTTAGAGCGCTTAGCGGCGCAGAAGGAACAAGAGCGTAAGGAGCGCGAAGCAAAAGCGAAAGCTGAGGCTGAGCGAAAGAAAAAAGAAGCAGCTGAACGCGCTGAAATGGAAAGGATCATGCAAGAGCAGCTTGCAAAAGAACAAGCTGCTCAGCAAGAACGTAGGCGAAAACAGGTACTTACTGAAGTAGAGCGTTATACCGCGCTTATTCAGCAAACCATAAAGCGCAATTTGTATTCGGACGACAGCTATCAAGGCAAAACCTGTCGATTGAATATTCGGTTAGCAACGACAGGGTTTGTTACGAGTATTCGTGTACTCGGCGGCAATGATGCGCTGTGTAGAGCGGCTGAAAGCGCGGTTCGCAGGGCCGAAAAGTTACCGGTATCTGATGCGCCAGACGTTTACGAGCAGTTAAAAGACATTACTTTAAAAGTGGAATTATAGTGGTATGAAAAAACTAGGTTTATGGATAGCGCTTATTACGATGGCATTCAGTGCCAAAGTGTTTGCATCCTTAGAAATTGTGATAACCGAGGGCGTAGATAGTGCACGTCCAATCGGGGTTGTGCCATTTAAATGGAAAGGTCAGGGCAGTATGCCTGGCGATATTTCTAAAGTGGTGATGGCCGACTTAATGCGTAGTGGTAAGTTTAATCCGGTATCTGTCGACAAAATGCCACAGTATCCGGAGACAGCGGAACAAGTGTCTTTCACTGCATGGGCAACCTTAGGTGTGGACACGGTTCTAGTAGGAAGTATTGAGCCACAAGGAGGCGACCGTTACCTTGTATCCTATGAGTTGATTGATGTACTTAAAGGGCAAGTTGACAATGGGCAAGCTAAAGTACTCAAAGACGGCAATTTGGTATCGAGTAATGATCACGTACTAGCTGCTCGTCAGGCAGTGATCAACGGTCGAGATTTTCGCCAGTATGCGCATCGAATTAGCGACATTGTGTATGAAAAATTGACCGGTGTTCGCGGTGCGTTTTTAACGAAAATTGCTTACGTCATTGTTCGCGACCGTGACACGGTAGAAAAACCTTACCAATTAGTCATTGCAGACTACGATGGTGAGAACGAAACGCGCTTGTTGTCTTCGCCAGAGCCGCTTATGTCGCCAGTGTGGTCGCCTGATGGCGAGAAGCTTGCCTACGTTAGTTTTGAAAATCGGAGACCGCAAATATTCATTCAGAATATCTACACCAGCGAGCGTACGCGCATTACTGATTTCCCGGGAATAAATAGTAGCCCGGTGTTTTCACCAGATGGCAAGCAACTTGCAATGGTTTTATCGAAAGATGGAAACCCTGAACTCTATGTGATGGACTTAGCGACAAAAAATCTTCGCCGAGTAACACGAAATAGAGCGATTGATACGGAGCCCGCGTGGCTACCAGACGGCAGTGGGTTAATATTTAGCTCGGAACGGGGTGGTAAACCCCAGATATATAGCGTAAATTTAAATTCTGGGAAAGTAAGGCGAGTTACCTTTGTAGGTGAACAGAACCTTGGCGGTACGATTTCCCCAGACGGCAAGCAAATGATTATGGTAAACCAAACTAATGGGAACTATCACATTGCGAAGCAGTCTTTGGATGGTGGATCACCTCAAGTACTGACACGGACGTACTTAGATGAATCACCAAGCGTAGCGCCGAATGGAAGCATGATTATATACAGCACCCTTCACGAGGGAACCCAAGTGTTGTCACTGGTTTCTTTAGATGGGCGTTTTAAAGCTAGGTTACCAGCAGCCAATGGGCAAGTTAAATCGCCAAGTTGGTCACCATTTTTGTTCTAACAATTTAACGACTAAACAATAAAATTTAAGGATTAGTAGGATGCAAATGAATAAAGTGATGAAGAGCTTCATTATCGCATTGCCAGTAGTGACAATGATGGCATGTTCTTCAGGCCCTAGCGAAGAAGAATTGGCAGCAGAGCGTAACCGCCTTGCACAAGAACAAGCGGCTGCAGAAGCGGAAGCACGTGAAGCAGAAGCACAGCGCGTTAAAGCAGAAGCTGCACAGCGTATGAAGCGTCAAGAAGAAATGGTTCAGCAAGAAATGGAAGCGCTGAAAAACGAACAAACCGTTTACTTTGACTTTGACCGCTCAAGCATCAAGCCAGAGTTCCAGCGTATTCTAGACAAGCACGCGGCGTTCTTGGTGAAAAACCCAAGCACTAAAGTGACTATTGAAGGTCACACTGACAGCCGTGGTACGCCAGAGTACAACATCGCGCTAGGCGAACGTCGTGCACAGTCTGTTGAAACTTACCTACTTAATGCTGGCGTAAGCAGCAGCCAAGTAACAGTAGTTTCATACGGCGAAGAAAAACCAGCAGTGATGGGTTCTACTGAGTATGCATTTGCTCAAAACCGTCGCGGAGTGGTTGTTTACCGCTAATGACTATTCTAACGAATAAGACATTAAAAATGGGCGTCACTTTATGTGCCGCCCTTGCTGTTTCTACCGCATTTGCGCAAGCGCCTGTGGTAGACGCCAATGGCGGCAGTGAATTAGAGCAGCGTATTGTTGTGCTAGAGCGTATTGTTAAGAGCCGAACCGAAATGCAACACAGGCTTCAAACGCAACTAGACAATATGCAAATGGAAGTCGACCAGCTGCGTGGTGCGGTTGAAGTTAATACCAATGAACTTCAAAAAGTACTTGAGCGTCAGCGTGAGCTTTACCTTGAAATAGATAAACGCGTGGAAGCACTTAAGCAAAGCGGCGCGCTACAAGGTAGTGCCATGCCTAGTGCAGGTGTTGATTCGGGCTCTGTGAGCTCTCCAACAGCATCTACACCAACGCAAGCACCGCAAGCAGGTGAAGATGAAGCCTACGAAAATGCGGTGAATTTGATCCTTAAGTCTCGTGAGTACGATAAAGCCATTCCTGCGTTTCAATCGTTCATTTCACGCTTTCCCAACAGTGGTTACGCACCAAACGCGCACTATTGGTTAGGGCAGTTGCTGTTTAATAAGCAGCAGTGGAGCGAAGCAAGTGAGCAATTTAATATTGTAGCTAATCGCTTTACCGATTCTTCCAAGCGTCCTGATGCTTTATTAAAACTAGGTGTCATTGCTGAGCGAACGGGAGACAGTTCAACAGCACGTCAGCTGTTCCAACAAGTTGTAAATGATTACCCTGATTCTTCGGCAAAACGCCTCGCTGAATCTCGGTTAAATAACTTGTAATGAACAAAGCCTCTTTTAAAGAGGCTTTTTTATGAGTTAGAGAAAAGTTTTTTTCAAAAAATTCCATTTAGAGTGCATAAAACTTCTGCACCAAATTTCACTGTATTTCGTAGAAACCTGACTAAACTCAATTAGTACTGGTATAAATACTCAGCGATTTGTTTTCATTTTGACCGTTTAGTCGTAATTTGACAGAAAAATGAAAATAAAAGGACGTTATGGGTTGCGTCGAATAAAAATCTGAGTATTATATGCCGCCGTTGCCAAGACACAGGCAACAACAGGAAAGAAAGGGTCGTTAGCTCAGTTGGTAGAGCAGTTGACTTTTAATCAATTGGTCGCTGGTTCGAATCCAGCACGACCCACCACTTTCTCTCCTAGCATCAAATGATGGGTCGTTAGCTCAGTTGGTAGAGCAGTTGACTTTTAATCAATTGGTCGCTGGTTCGAATCCAGCACGACCCACCATCATTTGAATTGCGAAACTTATCCGTGTGTCACTTGATGGGTCGTTAGCTCAGTTGGTAGAGCAGTTGACTTTTAATCAATTGGTCGCTGGTTCGAATCCAGCACGACCCACCATCAAGTCTCAAACTCAAATATTTCTTTTTAAATAATCCCCTCAGTACAAAACGTCAATGCTTATTGCGTTTTAAAACGCTACTCGTCTCATTTGCACTTTGATCTGGTTTACCTAACCCCATGTAGTAGAACAGGTAAGCATAACTACGACTATTTAATTACCCTTATGTTGATTAGGTAGTGTGTAATTTTTATGACAGTTGGGTATAATCCGCACCCTTGTCGCAACAGAGATGTAGGTTAATGTCAGTAGCATTTCGAGTGGATCAGGTAGAGTACCCGTTCCCAGCAAAACCACAGCCATTGTCAGAAGCACGTAAAGCTGAATTAAAGGCTGAGATCAAAGCTTTACTTAAAGCCCGTAACGCTGTGCTTGTCGCACACTATTACACCGACCATGAAATTCAGGCACTCGCTGAAGAGACTGGTGGCTGCGTGGCAGACTCATTGGAAATGGCGCGTTTCGGTAGAGATGCACAAGAACAAACCTTAATTGTTGCTGGCGTTCGCTTCATGGGTGAAACGGCAAAAATTCTTAGCCCTGAAAAGACCGTACTAATGCCAACACTCGAAGCAACGTGTTCGCTTGATATTGGTTGCCCGGTAAAAGAGTTCAGCGAGTTCTGTGATCAGCACCCTGACCACACTGTGGTGGTTTACGCGAATACATCAGCGGCAGTAAAAGCGCGCGCTGACTGGGTAGTAACGTCAAGCATCGCGCTTGAAATCGTTGAGCACTTAGACAGCCAGGGCAAGAAAATCATTTGGGGCCCTGACCGACACTTAGGCTCGTACATTGCCAAGCAAACGGGTGCCGACATGCTAATGTGGCAGGGCGAGTGTATCGTTCACGACGAGTTCTCTGCACAGAAACTAGCAGACATGAAAGCACTGTATCCAAATGCCGCGATACTGGTTCACCCTGAATCACCCGCAAGCGTGGTAGAAATGGCAGATGCAGTTGGCTCAACCAGTCAATTGATAAAAGCCTCGCAAACCATGGATAACGACACCTTTATTGTTGCTACCGATAAAGGCATCTTTTACAAGATGCAACAACTTACTCCAGAGAAGACGTTTATAGAAGCTCCAACGGGCGGTAACGGCGCTACCTGTAAAAGCTGTGCTCACTGTCCTTGGATGGCAATGAACGGCTTAGAAGCGATTAAGGCGTCTTTAACGGGCGAAACTGATGGGCATGAAATCTTTGTTGATGATGAATTGCGTAAAGGCGCACTTATTCCACTTGATCGCATGCTTAACTTCTCAGCCGAGTTGAAAGCGAAAGGCGGGCTATAAGCGCACGTTTTATAAGCACTTGCTGAATATTTTCCAGCAAGTTCTTGATTAAGCGCGCGGCTTTACCTACTATACGCGCGCTCAAGGGTTTTCGTCGTTGAAATCTTCTTGATACAAAATTTGGAGAGATGGCTGAGTGGCTGAAGGCGCACGCCTGGAAAGTGTGTATACGTTTATAGCGTATCGAGGGTTCGAATCCCTCTCTCTCCGCCAAATTGGGTATCCATACGATACCAAGAGAACCCGAAAAGCTATATATATCAAAGCTTTTCGGGTTTTTTCTTGTCCGAATCATTCCATTGCATTCCAAGTTATCCGGTTGTTTTAGGTACACTTGATGGTACACTGATACCCAAAAGCATTCAGTGGTGTACCCAAAATGGCACGAATTACCAAACCCCTCACTAATACTGAAGTCCAACAGGCTAAGCCCACAGATAAAGAATATATATTGTCCGACGGTGAAGGGCTTAGGCTACGTGTAAAGCCCAACGGTTCAAAGCTATGGATATTCAATTACATAAAACCAGCCACAAAAAAGCGGGCAAATATTAGCTTTGGTGTATACCCTGATCTATCCCTAAAAGAAGCGCGGATAAAAAGAAAAGAAGCAAGGGAGATGCTAGCACTAGATATCGACCCTGCAATTCAAAGAGCAGAAACTAAAAATAAGGAAAAAGAAGAGCACGAAAATACTCTTATCCACGTAGCAGAGCAGTGGTTTCGAGTTAAGAAAATCAGCATATCTGCTGATTACGCCCAGGATATTTGGCGATCTTTGGAGAAACATATTTTCCCTGAAATAGGAAAGGCTCCCATATCAAGATTACGTGCGCCAATGGTGATTAACGTAATAAGACCAATAGAAGCAAAAGGCAGTCTAGAAACCGTTAAGAGAATAATTCAGCGATTAAACGAAATTATGATATTCGCTGTTAATTCCGGAACAATTGATTCAAACCCTCTGGCAGGCATAGGCAAAGTTTTTCAAGCACCACAAAAGCAAAATATGCCTTCGATACCACCTAGTGAACTCCCAGTTTTTATTTCAAAAGTAGCTAATGCTAGCATTAAACTAACAACGCGATGTTTAATTGAGTGGCAGTTGCATACTATGGTGAGGCCAGGAGAGGCGGCAGGAACGCGATGGGATGAAATAAACTTCGATTCAGAAATTTGGAGCATTCCCGCCGGAAGAATGAAAAAAAAGAGACCGCATGTAGTTCCTTTGACTAAACAAGCACTTAAGTTATTAGAAGTCATGAGGCCTATTAGCGGCCATAGAGAGTATGTCTTTCCCTCTGATCGAAACCCAAAAACACATGCCAACCCCTATTCAGCCAACGTAGCAATCAAGCGTATGGGATTTCATAAAAAGCTTGTCGCGCATGGGTTAAGGTCAATTGCTAGTACGGCTTTAAATGAGCATGGATTTGATCCTGATATAATCGAGTCAGCCTTAGCGCATGTTGATAGAAACCAGGTAAGGGCTGCATACAACAGAACAGACTATTTAGAGCGTAGAAAGAAAATGATGGCATGGTGGTCTTCGCATATTGAAGAAGCTGGGAAAGGTAATTTAACGCTAAGCGGTTCCTCTATTTGACTTCGTCTGTTTAATGCAAAAAAAAGAATTCTGAGTTCTAATTTTTAAATATTTTTGATTTTTGTATTTTCTTGAACTTATCCATACCGTTCAAGGAAACACAATGCAAACAACAAGTTTAAGAATCGAGAGAAGAAAAGAAGTCTGTCACCGTACAGGATTACCCCCAACAACTTTATTTTATCGAATATCAGCAGGACTATTCCCGCGTCCTATCCCTTTGGGAGCAAAAATAGTTGGGTGGCCAGCCCACGAAGTTGACCAAGTTATAAAAGCAATGATTGCTTGCAAAACTGAGCCCGAACTAAAAGAACTTGTATCCCAGCTTGAAGCTTCACGCCAGCTTTGAGAGGGGTCGTTAGTATGATGTTTAAAGAATTATTTGACCTCTCTCTGTTAAATGATAGTATTCCTTTTGTCGGATTAAGCACCCGACTTAAACACTGGCGGATTAAGCACCCGCGAGTAGTGACTGACCAAGGACAATCTGTACCCCATCCCGAAATGCCTGATTCTTTCAGGGCATTCTTCATTGATTTGTTTTTCGGGGGCATGGGTCGGGAGCCAAAGAATACGCCCCCGCTGTGCCTTCCTTGGTCGGCACTGCTTTGCGGCTACCCGATCCGCCTTGGTTTACTTGACCAAGGAAAGCAAATAATGATTTACACCTTTCTAATTGCCAAAAATACCAGGCAGAAACTATGTGATTTGAAGCGAATTCGCAGAAAATCCGTAATCGCAAAGTCCGAAGCAGAAGCCAGAAAAGCATTATCAGGTTTGCCGTTAGTTTTCATCAGTTGCCAGCCAATAAAGGGGGCAAAATGAATACTATTGACTCTTTAGAAGCATGGGTAACGTTCCGGCTCGATGTATTGAAAGGACTGAACACAGAAGCTCTGGCAAGCGCCCACTTGATAAGAGAGATTCACGTTCTTAAAACCGTTTCTCAAATAATGTCATGGTCTGAATTAGAACAGCAATTCAAAGAGCTGTCGGAGGTCTAAGCATGGCATTCCTTCAACAAGTAAAAAGCGCTGCCAATAATTCATGGCACGACATATTTGCAAGTTTTGGTTTGAATGTACCTGCGCCAGGTAAGCATGGCCCCTGTCCTATATGTGGTGGACACGATAGATTTCACTTTGACAATCTTAATGGTGATGGTACTTGGCATTGCAGGAAGTGTGAAGATAAGCAGTCAGGGGATGGCTTTGATCTTATCTCGAAGTCCTGTAACTGGGAGTTGTCTAAAACTATTAAAGAAGTAGCATCCGTTGTAGGGGTATGTTCTTCCATAAGTCCCGATGTAAACAAAAGCTGCGCAAATAAAGGCAGATCCCAACGTTCAGCAAATGATGATTACAAGCTTAAAAGCCGCATAGCCGCTAGGAAAAAAGCTTCTGCAATCTGGAACGGTGCAAAAGTTGCTACTCTATCAGAACCATACCTTTTGAAAAAGAAGGTAATGCCATTTGGTAGTAAGGTTCTATTGTCTAAAGTTCAAAACGGTAAAACTGAATTCCTACCTGGAACATTGGTTTTACCCATTTATGATGCAAACCAAGAGCTAATTTCGCTTGAGTTTGTTTGCGTTAATAAGGGCAAGCAAGGTTTATTGGGCGGACAAAAAGCCAGCGGTTTTTTTCCTTTGGATGGCTTTGACGTAATCAAGGCCGCCAGCGATATTATAATTGCCGAAGGGTTCGCATCCGCTTCAACATGCCAATCGGCTATGGCTATTACTTCAGTTTGTGCCTTTAGCGCGGGAAATTTGCTTAAGGTAGCGGCAGCTATCAGAGAGCTAAACCCTGAAGCCAATCTCATCATTGCTGGTGACTGCGACTCCATTGGATTTAAAAAAGCTAGCGAAGCGGCATTATCAGTCTGTGGAATTGCTGCAATCCCTATTTTCCCATCGAGCGACGCTGGAAATGATTGGAATGATTTATTTTTGAATTCGGGAGAGAACGAAGTTATCAAACAATTTAATAGCATTTTAGATAATGCCATCCAAGAAAAACAGCAAACAAATATTATTCCCTACAAAGACTACAAACCCTACGAAAGTATAGAAAACCAAGAGAAAACAGGGGATGCAGGGGAGGGGGGTATTCCCAACAATGAGAAACTAAACCCTACTATAGGTGGGTATAACAATTTGCAGCGTCCTGATCTTTCCAAGGATTCAAAAGTTGCAGCCTTTATTGCCAACAGTTTGAAGGACGATTTGGCTGTATCGGATGAAGAAGAAGAGCTTTATAAATGGGATGCAAAACGAGGATTCTGGCGGGAGTTTGGAAGTGCAAACAAGCGCCTGGAAAGAATAACCTATATGGAGTTAAAGCGTTACTACGGCGAAGACGGTTTTTCATCTAGTAAAATTAGTGGTGTCGCAAAATCACTCGTGTTTGAGTTAGCAAGAATACCGCCACCGAAACAATCGAATATTATTTTTAAAAATGGGGTACTTGATCCGGTCACTGGCACTTTTATCGAATGCAGCGTTAAAGAGCTATACGCAAGATACTCAACCGGCGTTGATTATCAAATTACGGATGGGAGCCTGGAACAATGCCCCAATTTCAAAAACTTCTTGAATTTTATTTCAGGGATGGATGAGGAAGAATCAAGCAGCACCAGAGCAAGCGCCAGGTTAGATGTTCTCCTTTCATGCATGATCATGGTTTTATTAAGAAAGTACGACTGGCAATTATTTGTTGAAGTGGTTGGTAAAGGGGGGACGGGTAAAAGTACGCTTGCCGCCTTGATAAACCTTCTAGTTGGTGAAGCTAGTGTCCAAACAATTGAAGCGAAAGATTTAGAAACACCAGAAGGAAGGGCAAGTATAGCCAATGCTGCGCTCTTGTATTTGCCTGATATGAAACAGTATCAAGGGGATGGGGCTGGATTAAAGAAAATTACCGGTGGTGATCCTGTCTCATGTCGTCGCTTATATGGCTCTCCATTTAAAGCCTATATACGCGCCATTGTGTTAGCGGTGAATAATGATCCGATGAAATTCACGGACCGCGGCGGCGCAATCGCCAGACGTAGAGTTATTGTTAAATTGGATAGAAAAGTTCCAGCAAAAGCCAGGGAAAAAAAACTTGGGCAGAAACTAAAGTCAGAAGTGCCAGCAATCATACAATTCTTACTTTCTTGGATGGAATTAAAAGGCGGTGAATCCTATGTTTACAATATTCTTGTTGACGCCATAAACAGTGAAGATGCAAAAGAGGTTTTAACTGACTCTGATCCTATTACCGGGTTTGCTTCGGATTTGTATTACCACGAATCAGCAAAATGCATTGTGGGAGGAAAGCCAAGTTCGCTTCACGCAGACAAGCCAAGAGAAAAGCTATTTCACGCTTACCTACAATACTGTGATTATCATAATCACGACCCCAAAATGAGATTGACTCAGAAAACGTTTAGTTCGTGCTTCGAGGAAGCTGCCCAGCGATTCGGAAATGTCAGAAAAGGAAAGGCTGAAGGTCGCTCTGTTTTTTATGGTGTTGCTGTTACCGGTGGCCCAAGTCATCAATTGCCCGAGTGGCTTTTATCATCTGGGGGGTATATTCCCACCTAGTAGTGGGTTATTAGAAATAGCAGAAAACTAATAACCATTTGATTAAATTAATTAATTTTTATGATTGTAGCCTTTGGTGGGTTTGTAGTGTATTCCAACCAAAAAAATATATAAGAGAGTAGTAAAATGAAAAACATTGAAATTGAACAAATCAAATCTTCACTTCGCAAAACAAAATTGCTATGCCACTTGTTTCATACGGCTGATGTTTCTGAGTTAGAAGAAGCAGAAATACATGATTTGTTTGCAGTGTTAATTGAGCAAGTGCGACCCCTTGAGTTAGAGGGAGATGCAGAAGATTTACAACGCCAAGTTGTTCAACTAGCGGTTTGCTTTAGTGATAGTAACTTGCATGAAGCAGATCCCCAAGATGCAGAAGCAGCGTTAAAAGTATTGCTGGAAAAATCAATAGAGTTAGAAAAGGCGGTGGCATGAGCAAGAAAGCAGTACCAATTTGGGAGCGCGTTTCCGGAGAAAGACTAGCCCAAAAGCAAAAAGAATATGAAGAGTTCTTCAAATCTGTGCCGCCAAGAACTGAGTTCAGGTTGGCTCTAAAAGAAGAGATGAGTTCTCATCATACAGGTTTCGAAATGCCAGCAAAGGCGGATTTTTTCGAGTGGGAATTGTTCACGTTAGAAATGTGGGCCACATGGTATCAACAATCAGAAGAAGATGTTTTTACTAAACTTTTTCAGGCTGTTCATTTTCTTAAGACACATTATGTGAATTCAGGACTTAATGATTTACCTGAAGTTCAGACCTCCAACCTGCAAAAGGCGTTAGAAACTTACGTCCAAGCTTTTCCAGAATCAAAAGAAGAGGTAATTAACGAATTTGACAGCATAATATATCGTCAGTGGGATCAGGTTGATCCGAAGTATCTTTCTAAATTAATACTCGGGGCGAGCAAACGTGGGGTATTTAGAGAAGGTAAATTCAAAATTGCTAGAGAGTTGGCATTACCATTTGCGGATAAGATAAAAACTGAAAGCCCGCGTATAACAGGCAAAAAAATATATGAGGCGTTTGTCGCTCATTTGAAAAGTAAATTTCCACAAGAGGACGTGCCAGAAATTTCGACTTTCAGACTTTGGCTTAGAGGAAAGCGAGCTAGCATTGATGAGCTTCCCCAGGCGGAATTTCATTTCTTGGCAGTCGCTATTGAATTTTTCAGTCGTACTGAGCCAAAGAAAGCGAATGAGGCAATAAAGGAGCTTGCTTTAATCTTTTTTATGCAATACGACGAAGTAGACCCCTCGAAAATATCCGCTAAGCTAAATCGCGATAAACAAATAGGGAAAGGTAACTCTGATTATGAAAACATTCGGCCTCTTGCGAAAAAAGTCGCAGAAAATTTATTTAAAGATAATCCTGATGCTTCTTTGTACGACGTAAATGATGCACTTGGTTTCTATATTCAGAACAATAAAACTTTAATACCATACGATGAAATGAACTTTTCTTTACAAGTGCTTAGCAGTTGGATTGAGTGGCCAAAGAAAAAGAACACTAAGTCTTAATATCCCAGCGATGGAACAATTGCGATTATTAAACCTCATTGAAACAATTCATATGAGGTTTAATAATCAATGTCATTTCTTGCACAAACTTGCGAAGAATTAATTAGTAACTCGGATTTATTTTCGGTTTCTACTCTCACCACTGCTATAAATCAAAAAGATAATATTCCAGGGCGGATCAAGGCGCTCGGTCTGTTCCACGAAAAAGGCATACCAACCACGGATATTGCCATTGAATTCAAAAAAGGAATTGTTGAGTTAGTTCAAAGCTCTTTGCGCGGAGGCGACCCCCAATATGCTGGGGAAGAAAAGCGTGAAATAGTTAAGCTTCAAACTACTCACTTGCTTCAAGCGGTAAGTGTTATTGCTGATGATTTCCAAAACCTTCGCCCGTTCGGTAATTCCAGTTACGAAGACCAAGTTCAGGACTATATCCTATACAAGCTAGAGAGCTTGAAAAATAACAATGAAGCTACGTTTGAGTATCAAAGAGCTGGCGCGCTAGTTGGCAAGGTTCTAGACAAGGACGGCTCCGTTATTTTAGATATTCACAAGGAGTTTGGTTTAGAGCCAGTAATCGACGAACTGGATTTATCATTAGGTACTACCAAAAAGCAAATCAGAGCGATAAAGAAGAAAGCCAAAGAAGCGTTGAAGGTAAGCAATATTTCTCGCTGGGTGGCTTTATGTGGGCCTGCATTCTTCGATAGCCTGGAAGGTGCTGATGATGTACGTGAATCTTTTCTAAGATTTCGAGAGGGTGAAGTGCTCAGACAAGACAATGATGCAATTCAATATGCATCAATTGTTTGGGAAGAGTATGACGCATTTGTCGGGGATACCAAATTTATTGAAGAAGATGAAGCCATTCTAGTTCCAGTTGTTGATGGTCTTTGTATTACTCGCTTTGCACCCGCAGATTATGTCGATACGGTGGATACTATGGGTGTGCCACATTACGCCAGAGCTGAAGCAAAGCGAATGAACAGAGGCTTTGATTTGGAGTGCCAGTCTAACCCAATTAGCCTTGTTACCGTTCCCGACGCGGTTCGTAGAATAAAACTTAAGGCCTCCTCTTAATTTTACCTGGGGGGCTTTGCCTCCCTTAACCGGGATTTCAAATGCAATATAAAATTGAAAAAGCAGTCGAGTTATTCGCTATTGTTTGGGCTGCGGAAATAGAAAATATCAAAGATGTAATAGAGCAATATTGCTATTTCATTGATGACTCATACAAAGCCAGCCAATTAACATCATTTGCACACAATCTGTTTGACCGATACCAAAGCGGCACTTCTGCTCTGATACTACATAAAGAACTTAGAGCACTAAAAGAGCTGGCAACAGGAATATCTCACCAAAGAGCGATTGAAAGTCAGTTACTGCCGGATTTATCTGCATTAACTCGGGATAGAGCTAAGTTCAAAGGCACTATTCCAGTCATGGAGCTAGAAAACCACAAGGTGCCATTATGAGTAAGAATTTATCATTTGAATTTCTCGCTAGCCAAAAATGGGCGCTTGAAGGTAATTTCTTGCAGAGAATGAGCAAGGTTGCTATGCGAGAGGAGATTAACCCAAGCGCATTAGAGTCTCATTCTGGTAAGCAGTCCGGCCCAATTACAACAATCCGTGGTGCAGTTGCAGTTATAAATGTTCAGGGTGTAGTAAGTCGTTACGCTAACATTTTTCATAATATTTGTGGTGGTGTGTCCACTGAATTGCTAGCGAAAGAGTTTACAGCCGCATTAGATAACCCTCAGATAAAAGGTATTGTACTTAATATTGATTCACCTGGCGGTGAAGCATCTGGAATACATGAATTAAGCGAAATGATATACCAGGGCAGGCAGACTAAACCTGTAAAAGCATATGTAGGCGGGTTGGGTTGTTCAGCCGCTTATTGGATAGCCTCAGCATGTGAGTCAGTAACTATCGACGCAACAGCGTCTGTAGGTTCAATCGGTGTCGTCTGCTCTGTCGTAAAGCAGGATGATCCCGAAGGTCACACTAGTTACGAGTTTGTATCTAGCCAAAGCCCAAACAAACGGTTAGATATCGCCTCTGATGAGGGGCAATCGGCCATGCAAAGCCAGCTTGATCATCTTGCGAACGTCTTTATAGAGCGTGTAGCTAGAAATATGAACGTTTCTAAACATGTTGTTGAACAACAATTTGGCAAAGGTGGAACGATGATCGGTGCTGACGCTGTATCTAGTAAAATGGCTCACACATTAGGTAGTTTAGAAGGTGTTATCGAGTCCATTCAAGGAAGACTGAAACCCAGAGTAAGGGCTGTATCTGGAGCTAAAATATCACAAGATAATTTTGATAATGTATTTTCAGGCTTAAAGGCTAATTCAGCCTCCGAAGCTGCCGATGCCATAAAATTAAGCCTCCCAGATGTTGCGAAACTTATCAATCAGGATGCAAACGGAACACTTGAGAATATAGGCATCGAAGCGGCGTTAGATTTGGCTGATTCGGCTGGATACCCAAGACTAGCAAAGTCATTGAGTAAAATGACCAGTAGTAAGGCCAGCTGGTTTATTGAGCAAGCAAATGGGATAAAAGACAAGGTTGCTGCGGCTGATATAGATATAGACGTAGAGGCGTTGATACTCGACATAGAAAATCCCTCAGCTCTTCTTGGTAAAGCAATTTACTCCATTCAATCAATACAAGATGAAGAGCGGGAAATATTTAGAGGCATTTCCGAGCCAGAAGAGAAGCAAAAGCAAGCTTACGATCCCAAAGCAATTTATCAAGCCAGACAAAATTATAAGGGATAACAATGCCAAGAGTTCATAGTGCGCGAGATGCTGATGAATTCAAAATCATTCTTAATACCTTAGAGGAACGGCGCGGCTTAAAAGCCCGCCGTCTTGCAGAGCTGTTAGCTTTATGGGCTTTGAGAGTGAGTGATTTATTGGCGATTACATGGAAAAACGTTGAAGAAGGGTTTGATACTGGGGAATTCACCATAATTGAATCTAAGACGAAAAAGAGAAAGATAATTACACTAACGCCTATTGCAGTACAAAAGTTACATAGTATGCGGGTAATTTATCCCGACGACGTATTTTTGTTTCAATCTCAACGTGTTGAAGAAATTAAACCAATCGGTAGAGTCACTGCCTGGAGATGGATGAAAGAAACACAGGCTGCCGTGCTTAAATATAGACGTGAGAACGGTGTAATTGGTGGTGTGAACTTAGGTACACACTCACTAAGAAAAACTGGTAGCCGGTTGAGGCAGCAAGCAGGTATTCAATTAGCTGAGTTACAGCAATTGCTCAACCACAGTAGCCCATCAACAACGGTTAACTACCTGGACAATAGAGAGCAAGACTTAGCAAATACCTTTCTAGCTGGGGATCGGGCGTTGTTCAACGGTGTGGATTAGATGGAAATACACACCATGAAACAGTTTACCAGTTACGTTTCATCTGGCGCTTTTAAGCCTACCAAAGCTAGGGGCATTCTTTCCCCTAGCCCTTACTACACAAGGTCTTCAGCAAAAACGCCGGGGACCCTGGCAAATCATTTAGTGACCACGGGCAGCAGGCTCGCGGGATTCGGCAATTTTTCGCATTTCCCTAGGGCGACCACCAGTAGCCCCATAAAAGTGGGGAAATTCTTTAATAACAATAAGTTAAACTGGACATTCTTACCTTATAAATTGGGTAAGGTGTGCAAATAGACTGAAGGAAACAAGATTATGGCTAAAAAAATTTACGAAACAGAAAAATCTTACAAGTTCAATATTTCTCAACTTTCAGAGATATATGGCATGGACAGAAAAACAATTCGCAGACGTTTAAATTATGCTGGAGTGAAGCCAAGCCTTAACGCCTCTGGAGCAAAGCTTTATACTTTGCTTGACGCTTCAATTGCTATAATGTCATTTGAAAAGCAGACTCAGGAACTGGTGTACAGGATTCACGGACGTTAACTCCTTGATATTTCGTCATAGGTACACTAATTGGTACATTTGAAATTTTTAAAATTGATTTTTCTTTTAATATCAGTTGCATATTGGTTTGGATGAAATCCCTCTCTCTCCGCCAAATACAAAAAAACCGGCTTTAGGCCGGTTTTTTTGTGCCTACCGATCAGCGCTGGATGATGCGCGGACACTTTTCGCTTACGTAAAAAGAAACGCGCTATGAAGCGGGTTTCTTTTTAAATGCGATTGTTGCGACGCTGGTATGCTAAAGCTAATGGCTTTTCATCTGTGATGTCGCGCCGCTGCTAATTACTTCGCAACCTGCTGGTGAAGCTTGATTAGGTCAGGAAGCCTTTTCGCGTAAATCGCTTTCTTTGTACCTGGGTGAAGTAATTGGCTCACGAACGTGCGTAGGAAGCCAAGTACAAACGTTTGAACGCGATCAGCGTCTGCATCACTTGGGTTAGCAATAAGCTTGTCTGTCTCCGCTTGTACTTTATGTACAATCGGGTCCATGGTGTCTTTTCCAGAAACTAGGTCATTACCAGTCACAACGCCTTTGCCAAGCAAGTCTCTAACTGCTGAGTATAAATCAGCAGAAACAGCGTTAGACTGTCCCCAGTTCGCAATGTTGAATTCTTCAGCAATCTTATCTAGATCAGCAGTTGGGTCGTTCGACTTCAATAGGCTGTCGATAAGTTTATGGGCTTCAGTTTGTTTTACGGGTGTTGATAATTCTGACATGGTTACATTTATTGATTATGTGGGTGAGCGCGTTATAAATATTCTGCCAGACAATGTCAACCCGTTTGCCGCTAATAGAGGCAAGAACGGGAGAGGAGCTTGCTAAGTCATGATGTAAACATGGCGAACCAAGCTCCGAAATAGCACCGAAATAGCAAAGAAATATTACTGAAAGAGTAGCAAAATAGAGAAAAGGCACCTGCTGCCAAGCACCCTTTATCAAATGAGTAAACGGGCTACGCGGAGATCCTATTCTCTTTGTCTACTTTTTCTATCTTGCCTGTTCGACGTGCTGGAAAAGGCAACTTAATTGGACGTTTACCACTTAATGTAGCGTGTTCTGATTTCACACTATAGTTAGCGCTGTCTTTACTATGCATGCCCTTGGGGGTATCAGTTACATCGAAAAACGGAGCAACAGGCTGTCTGTTTTCCTCTAGCTGGTAAGCAATGACTTTGTTTTCGGTTTCTAAAAAGGCACTTCCAGCTTGCTTACCAAGCTTATAATCATGACGAAGTTGTGCGTCTGTACTACCTAACAATTTACTTTGAAGCTTATCCGACGCAAAAATTTGAATAACCTCTACGCCTTCTGGCGGGTTTTCAATAAACGCCAGCTCTTTTTGATACGCTTGTTCGTGCTGCAGCAGATAGTCGATGGTCTTTGGGCACGTGCCCGTTGCGCACATTACCGCGCTTAACTTTTGTAGCCAAGGCGACTGTACTTGAAAGCCTCTATCTACGGTGCGAATAACTACGATTTTCGTCGCGCCGCGCTTGTACGCTTCGGTAACAGGCAACGGTGCAGCCAAACCACCGTCTAGAAAGAAATCGGTATTGGCTGCCTTTTTTGTCTCGACATCAATGTGCAGCGGTACGCCCTGTTTGTAAAGTAAGGGGAGGGCGCTCGAAGCCTTGATAAGATCGACCCAGTTGTGAGTACTTTTCATTGGATCGAGAAAATACGCCTGTCTGTCTCTGGAATTTGTGGCGGTAAATAAAATTTCTCTGTCCGCAACATTAGCCTTCGCAGTATCAAGATCAAGTAAACGGTTCGCTTCTTGGGTTTTGTCAAAATACCAATCTAAATCGACAATATGCTTTCCCATTAAACCTCTTCCCATTTGGAAAAAGCGTTTGTGTCGAGTTAAGCCGCGAATAAGACGCTTTGCATAGCCTTTTTGACGCGCCACAAAACTCGTTAAGTTCTGTGAACCTGCTGATGTGCCGATAAGAATATCGAAAGGGTCGTGTCCGGCGTCTAACCATGTATCGAGTACGCCTGCCGTGAAAATTCCTCGCTGTCCACCACCTTCCGCAACCAACGCAACTTTGCCATTGTTCGACATTTCAGCATTGCGTGCTTTTGAATAAGCGAGAGAAGGAGCAGATTGTTGACCCGACATGATAACCCTCTATTTGACTATGACTATAAATTGGCTACTTGGTCTAATTGTAGGGAGATCACGACGCAGGAGAAAATTGAAAGAATAAATCGGACTGATAGGAAATAACTGATACTGAAACACTTTTTGTTATTTCATTGTGATTTTTGTGTTTACATTTTGATCATTTAATCGCAGTCTAACAAGGTGTTGAAAGCTAAACTTTCATTGGGAGTCAATAATGAAAATTGCCGTGTTAGGTGCGGGAAGTATTGGATGTTATGTAGCGGGCTGCCTGTTAGCCTCTGACCCCACATTGAGCGCCGCTAATGCACTTACGCTCATTGGCCGTCAGCGTTTATATGATGATATTACTGCCAATGGTCTTAAAGTAACGGATTGGCAAGGGCGTGAGCAGCTAACAAAGCCTGAGCATATCGCTTTTTCAATTGAGAACGATAGTTTAGTTGATGCTGACGTCATTTTGCTTTGCGTTAAAAGCCAAGATACCGAGCAGGCTGCTGCGATAATCAATCAGCATGCAAAGCAATCAGCAGTCGTAGTCAGTCTTCAAAACGGAGTGGGTAATGCACACCTGCTTCGCCAGCACATAAAACAATGCGTAATTGCAGGTATGGTGCCTTTCAATGTTTTTTATAAAGGTAACGGCCATTTTCACTGTGGTACTGAGGGTAATATTGCCCTTGAAGACCCCAATAACCAATGTAGTGACGTCATAAAAGCGCTTAGTAACGCGTCGTTGCCCGTTACGGTTTATAACGATATGAAAGCTGTACAGTATGGCAAACTCATTATGAACTTGAATAACGCGGTCAATGCACTGTCGGGTATACCGCTGAAATCACAGCTAGGGGATAGGCAATATAGGTTAGTTATGGCAAAGGTGTTGTCCGAGGCGTCAGCAGTACTAAAAGCGGAAGGAATTACACCAGCAAGAACCGGTAAGGTCATTCCCAAACTGATGCCAAAAATTATGAAGCTACCTAATTTTTTATTCAATGTGGTGGCTTCATCTACGCTTAAAATAGATCCGGAAGCACGTTCATCAATGTTTGAAGATTTAGCGCTGAGGCGACGAACGGAAATTGATTATTTGAACGGCGAGATAGTCAGGCTCGGTGAAAAAAATCACATAGCGACGCCAGTGAATAAGCATATTGTTAACCTGATCAAACTACACGAAGTTGCTCAGAAAGGAAGTCCTCACTTACCAGCAAATGCTTTACTGTTAAAGTGACAGATCTATTTAACGGTGTATTTCAACGTTAAATATTACAGTTTTGTGTCATTTTTGTGTCAGAGCACTTGATTCTTATACTAAAGTATATATCCTGCGCGCAAACTTCCGTTATATTTAGTGTGCTTTGCTTTTTCAAAATCGTTTTTCTTCTTGTCTTCTGTTGAGTGCTTTATGGGCGTCGCTTTTCCATACGACGGTTGTAGCGTCTGAGGTTGATGTCGAGCGTGAATCTAGCGCAACGTTCTCTCAATACAATGGCAACGGCCTTTCATTTCAAAGCGACAACAATACCTTCTCACTACGCGTGCGCGGTAGACTTCAGTTTCGCTATGCCAATCCCGGTATAAGCCAGCCTACCGAGCGTGCTGACTTTGAGCATAACGCCGGTAATCAATTTGGCGTTAACAGGGCGCGGGTCAAATTAGACGGTCACATTGGTTTGCCTTGGATTAAATATGGTGTGGAATATGATGCTGTCGATCAGCGCACCCTGACCGCTACACTATCTTTTGAAAAGTATGACGCGCTTCGGTTTAAGGTTGGTCAGTGGAAAGTCGAGTATTCCAGAGAGCGCAGTGTTAGCAGTGGCGGCCAGCAAATGATGGATCGTTCAATCATCAACAGAATATTTACGCTAGATAGGCAAATGGGGGCATCCCTGTACGGTAATTTTGATGGCCCAGGCGCGGCCAATTTCAATTACTGGGTAGGAGTATTCAATGGCTCGGGCCGTGGTGATTATAGCAATCACGATGGCGAGAATATGTATACAGGGCGATTACAGTGGAATTTCTTAGGTGAGTCTGTCGGGTTTAAAAACAGTGACATTAAACGAACAGCTACGCCCAAAGCCGCTCTAGCAATAGCAGGTGCGAAGTTCAAAAGCCAGTTTACGCGTTTTTCATCGTCTGGCGCTGGTAATTTAGCCAACTTTAGTGCGGGCGAGATCGAAGGTCAGTACGACATTCAGCAGTTTGTGATTGATGGTGCCTATTTTTATAAAGGGTTTAATGCTCAAGCGGAATATCATGAAAAAGATATTGTGGATTTAGCGGACAACAATAGAGAAACTACGCTGCGCGGCTATTATGTGCAGGCGGGCTATTTTTTGAGTGAATCAATCAGCTGGTGGCCAGAGCCCCTTGAAATGGCTGCACGCTTCGGGACCTATTCGCCCCGAGACAGTGAACAAGACGAACGCTTTTTTGAAAAGACAGTAGCATTCAACTATTTTTTTAACGGCCACGAAAACAAACTAACCGCAGAGGTAAGCAGGGTTTCACTGGATCAGTTCGATGCTGAAGTAGGGGACGAGACCATCTACTCTCTGCAGTGGGACGTCAGCTTTTAACTACTCACGCCGGGCGAGCAAGAAACTCACCTAGTGTGTTAACAAGGCGAGCCTTGTCTACGGGCTTGCCCACATGGGCATCCATTCCTGCCGCGTGACAGTTGTCGATATCTTGCTGCATGGCGTTAGCCGTCAGGGCAATAATGGGGGTTTTTAACTTAAGCACATTTCTTATATGCCGTGTGGCGCTAAGCCCATCAACTTCAGGCATTTGAATATCCATTAGTACCAAATCATAAGTGCACGCTTTCAATGCATCAATGGCCTTTTGTCCGTTTGATACGTGTGTTAAATCTAAATGGAATTCATCAAGAAGCGCTTTTATTACTTCAACATTAATGTCGTTGTCTTCTGCAAGGAGGACACGAGCGCCTTCTAGCGTAACGTGTTGCTGAGTTGTCTCAGACAGCGGAACATCAATATCTGCTGCAACAGCAAACGTGACATCAAAAGAAAAAGTAGAGCCTCGTTCTAATTCGCTTTCAAGCGTTAGTGAAGAGCCCATTAGCTTAAGCAGATTATTACTGATATTAAGCCCTAGGCCTGTGCCGCCATACTTTCTCGCTATGGAACTTTCAGCTTGCGTAAAAGGCGTAAACAGCTTTACTTGGTTTTCTTTCGAAATACCAATCCCGTTGTCTTTTACCCAGCAGTGCAGGGCACAATGACTATCGTTCGACTCTGATACGGATAATCCAATTTCTATAATTCCTTTATCAGAAAACTTGATGGCATTGCTTATTAGGTTTGCCAATATTTGCTTAAATCTAAGTTCGTCAAACATCAAATCGTTATTAAGGTTTTTGTCGATATGAAGCTGGAGCACTAATCCTTTGCGTTCCGCTTGGTCTGAAAATATGTCGACTAATGTACACAGGCTTTCATTGATGTCGTGAGGCCTGATAGCCAACGTTAGCTTGCCCGCTTCAATCTTCGAAAAGTCGAGTAGATCGTTAATAAGTTGAAGCAGCATTTCAGATGCATTGACGATTTTCTTGGTAAGATCCTTTGCTTGCACGTCTGCTGCGCGGCTCGCTAATGATTGTCCAAAACCAATAATGGCATTTAAAGGCGTGCGAATCTCGTGACTAATATTAGAAATAAACTCAGACTTTAACCGATTGTTTAATTCTGCTTTTTCTTTCGCCGTTAAGTAAAGCGCATTAGCCTGTCTTGATTTACTCAATAAAATCAGAATGATAACAATTGTTACTAGTGTGAGTGTGATAAGTATGACGAGCAACGTGGAAAAAAGTGATTGGGTGCGCTGAGCCTCTGTTTTCAACAAAAGCGCTTCCTCGAATGCTTTATTCTCATTCTCAAGTTGATTTGCTCTGTCTTTCTCTTGGGTTATCTGATCAATTAAGTTGGCGCTTTTTATTAGCTCTAAGTCTTCATATTTCTTTGCATTCAAATAGGCTTCATGGAAAACCTCAAATTGTTTGAATGCCAACGCGTGATCACCTTTCGCAGCGGTAATGTAGGCTTCTGTTTTGTCCAGTTGAGCGCGCCAAGTCGTTTGCTCAGCTTCGCGGTTTTCATCGTAGAGTTCACGTGCTTTATTGAGCGCGTTTGTTGCCTTATCCAGTTCTCCTAAACTAAGGTGAGCGTCCGCTTTTAAACGGTAAATTTCGCTATTGTAAAAAGAAGATGAGAGAGGATGAGCAAGAACGATATCAGACAGTGTCAGTGCTTTCTGGAGATTACCTGAACGATAATAGGTGGTGGCGATACCGTAAGTGGCAAGAAACTCAGAATAGTTAATATCAATTTGCGAATCGAATTCTATGGCGCGCTCAAAGTAGTCGATGGCCTTGCTATAGTTTCCTAAATTTCTATACAGAATACCAATGGCGTAAAGGTTGTCACTGACCAAAATTCGCTGGTTTTCAACTTTGGCGCCATCAAGCGACTTCTCATAGTAAGACAGCGCAATGTCATAAGCGCTGACTGATTGATAGTAGTCTGCCACAATTGCATAGTACAACGGTCGAAGCTTGGTAAGCGTATGTTTGGTTAGTATATCGTTTACCGTGTTGATAAGCTCAGCGTTAGGCGCAAAAACCTGCCCCTCGCTGTAAGTTAATACCTGGTAAATAAGCGCGTAGGCTTTTACGCTTGGTGGAATATCAGGCGTTGCAACAACGCGGTTAAAGTGCTCGTAGGCTTTGTCGTAGTCTGCTGAAATACCATACATTCTTGCTACACCAGTAGCGATTGTAAGCCCTTCACTCGAGTTGTCTTGCAACGCAATCAGCGAATTTAAGATTTTTTCGGAAGGGCGTTGGTGTATCGAGAGTTGGTACTGAACATAAAGCGCGCCCACTTTTCTTTTTTCATCTTGCGTTAATGTGTCAGATAACAACCAAGCTTCAAGCTTTTTTATTGCTGCCCCTATAGGCATAGGCACTAAGGTTTCAACGTCCACTTTAATTTCGCTGACCTTGTCTGAGATAGATGCATGAGCACTAACCGTTCCCATACTCCAAGCAAGGGCAAGCAATAAAGCCAAACTAATAAAATGCTGCAAACTAAGTGACCCGAATAAATGCTATTTGTCTTATGTTAAACGATTAAGCACGTTTAGAATTTAATCAATAAGTCTAAAGTTGGTGATAGTATGAGCTCATCATTTTTTAAAAAGAGGAGAGTGACATGCAAGAAAGCACCAAACTCAACTATGTCGAATTTGCATCTCTAGATATTCCCCGCTCAAAAGCGTTTTTTGAAAGTGCGTTTGGCTGGTCTTTTACCGATTATGGCAGTGAATACAGTGCGTTTAGCAATGCTGGCATGGACGGAGGGATTTTTTCTGCACAACGTGTGATGAAGGCAGAAAGTGGGGCGCCTTTATTGGTGCTGTATTCTAATAACATTTCTGAATCGCAAGAATGTGTAGAAAAAGCAGGTGGAGCAATTACTAAACCGTTGTTTGACTTCCCGGGGGGCTGTCGCTTTCATTTTGTCGAACCAGGTGGTAATGAGCTTGCTGTTTGGTCTGAGTCGGCAAAATAGCGCTATCGTGTCTACGAAGTCTAGTGATTCTGGCTTTTATAGTCTGATAAAAAACGCCTTGCGTGTAATGACACAGCAAGGCGCTCTAAATTCAGATTAATTAGCTATAAGCTTGTCGTTACTTTTGCTCAAGCACAATGCGCAGCATTCTGCGAAGCGGCTCTGCGGCACCCCACAATAGCTGATCGCCGACAGTAAATGCCGAGATATATTCAGGACCCATGTTAAGCTTGCGAATACGGCCTACGGGTATAGACAGTGTACCGGTCACTTTCGCTGGCGTAAGTTCTTGCATCGTCGCATCGCGATCGTTAGGAATCACTTTTACCCAGTCGTTGTGGTTAGCCAAGATTGTTTCAATTTCGGCTAGAGGCAAGTCTTTCTTTAGCTTAAGTGTGATAGCCTGGCTATGACAGCGCATGGCGCCAACACGTACACAAATACCGTCAATCGGCACTTCACTGCCTTTAATGCCTAAAATCTTGTTGGCTTCCGCTTGGGCTTTCCACTCTTCGCGGCTTTGACCTGAAGGTAGTTGCGAATCGATGTACGGAATTAAGCTACCCGCAAGCGGA
>Ga0208764_10000411_pt1 | contig 27468 bp, 22 predicted proteins | sample ETNtaG_18_FD_185762 | JGI IMG/M metagenome (GOLD analysis project Ga0208764, IMG submission 185762) | Marine microbial and viral communities from oxygen minimum zone, Eastern Pacific Ocean - ETNP201302SV91 (SPAdes) (version 2) | ecosystem: Environmental > Aquatic > Marine > Oceanic ... | reverse complement strand
CCGCTGCTTCTATAGGCGCACTACTGGAATCAAGAGGCTTGACAATCAGCCTAATGAAGTTGGATCCATACATCAATGTGGATGCAGGAACCATGAACCCTTTTCAACACGGTGAAGTATTTGTCACTGAGGATGGCGCAGAAACGGATCTTGATTTAGGTCATTATGAACGATACACAAACGCGGTTCTGACCCGGAGACATAACCGTACCACCGGTCAAATATATGATTCTGTAATCCGGAAAGAACGTGCTGGCGATTATTTAGGCGCGACCGTACAGGTTATTCCACATGTGATTGATGAAATAAAAAATACAATTTCAGATGCCGCCATATTGTCAGATACTGATACAAATTCCAGATCAGCGAAAAACGCGGATATTTGTATAGTTGAAATAGGCGGAACAGTGGGTGATATTGAATCACTGCCTTTCCTCGAAGCAATTCGTCAATACAGACATGATCACGGTAAAGAAAATACTTTGTTTGTTCACTTGACTTTAATCGTTAAGACAGCAGAAATGAAAACTAAACCCACTCAGCACAGTGTGGGTAAGCTAAGAGAAATTGGGATTCAACCTGACATACTCATTTGTCGCACATCAGAAATGCTTACCGAGAAGGTACGTAGCAAAATTTCCTTGTTTACCAATGTGCCGGAAAATTCAGTAGTGAATGGACTTGACGTAGAATCGGTTTATGAAGCGCCACTTATGTTTCATCAGCAGGAACTGGACAATACTATTATGAGTTATTTGCAGATGTGGACCGGAAGTCCAAAACTGCAGCCTTGGATTGATTTGATTGAAAATTATAATAATCCCCATGATAAGGTGGATATTGCTTTTATCGGTAAATATGTCGCGAATCGAGATTCCTATGAAAGTATCAATGAAGCACTTTTGCATGGAGGAATTTCAAATCGTCTTAAAGTCCAACTGCACTATATAGATTCAGAATTATTGAATGAGGAAAACGTAGTTGAGCAACTGGAAAATATGGATGGGATTTTGGTTGCTCCAGGATTTGGTGGTCGTGGAACTGAAGGAAAGATCGCTTCTATCAAAATCGCACGTACGCAGCAGCAACCTTTTTTCGGAATCTGTCTTGGTATGCAAATGGCTATTGTAGAATTTGCCCGGAATGTTGTCGGGATTGAAGAAGCTGATTCTGGTGAATATAGGCCTGATCATCCTAAAAATGTGATTGACCTGATGCCTGAACAATCCGGACACGAAGAAACTGGCGGAACTATGCGTCTAGGTAGCCAAACTACAGTGCTTGCTGAAGGTAGCTTGATTGCAAAAGTTTATAACAAAACAACTATTTCGGAACGTCATCGGCATCGATATGAAGTGATGAACGAATTTGTTCCAAAGTTTGAAGAAGCAGGACTCAGTATTACAGGAAAGCATCCGGAAAGGGATTTAGTTGAAACTATAGAACTGCCAGAACATCCATGGTTTATCGGCTGTCAGTATCATCCGGAACTGCAGTCAAAACCACTAAAGCCACACCCGCTTTTCTCTTCTTTCATAGAAGCTGCTTATGTAAAACGGCAGACGCGTCTTGGACTTCAATAAACTTAAGATGATACAACATACTCTTCAGATGTCTAAGCAGAAAATCTTTAAAATAATAACAATTTTTTTGCTTCTTCTATGTTTCACCGCGTTAGAACCAGCCTGGAATATTAGTCGAGTCAGCTTTGCTTCTCCGACAAACGCTTTCAAAATCACACGTAATACTTTGGATCACCTTCAGAGGGAAGGTTTCACCAAAGCACTCGCAACGATGTTTGTCCCAATGCTGGACAAAACATATCAGAACCCCAAAGATTTTCTCGAGGCATTTCCGATATTTCTAGGACCAAAACAGCGTGATATAATTTTTCGATATGCTTCAACAGAGCAGATAAAAATTCAGGCAGATGAATTCAGCACTGACTTCAACGAAAACGCTGCTGTCTTTCGCGGTAATGTCAAAGGATTTATTCCTCGTGAAAATATAGATTTAACTACAGCAAAACTCCGTCTTGTTTCCGGAATAGACAGTAACTTCGAAAAATTGATCGGAGAAGGGGGAGTTCAGGTCAAACAATGGGATCGGGAAGTGCGTTCAGATTATGCTGTTTATACAGAGACTGCTCCCGAAATAACTAAAACTGTCGCAGATTCTTCTGCTGTGAAAAAGATTCTGGTGCCACAAAAACAAACTTTGGAGCTTCAGGGAAATGTCTTAATGAAAGCAGATCAGGGCATGGCACGTAGTGATACTTTACTTTTGGATTTGATACGTCAGCATGCAACTTTGGGAGGTAAGGATACAAGTAAAGAAGGTCGTATTCTTGTTGAAGCAAACCTGAGTCAGCTTGAAACAAATAGTGTAAATGAGGATTCTGGAGTCAAGGGCCAGAAAACAGGTGATGAAACTCAATCAAATTCAGAACCGCAAAAAGTCACTTTACTTGCCTCGCGTGCAGTACTAGATAACAAGAAACATCAGGCAATGTTTGAAGGTAATGTTGAAATGGAAAGAACACCAGATGATCTTTATATTCACGCTGGAAAAATTACTTTGAGGCTCAGTGACTCACAGGAGTTAAAATCCATCCAAGCGGAACAGGAAGTTTGTTTTGAACAACCAGGACGAGTAGCAAAAGCAAATCGGGCCAGTTTTGATGAAATTTTGCAAACCATTTTGCTTGAAGGTAGTGCGGAAGTTCAATCAGGTAAATACCTCCTTCAGGGAACAACAATAAATTTATATCTTGACGTAAATAAAGGGGTCGCTCAAGGTGCCAACAAAGCTCCTATCCAAATGACGGTCCTCTCAGCACAATCACCTTCCATATTTAAATGCAGATAGATGAAAGTTGCTACTTCCACGGCAGTGCAACAACAAAGCAAAAAAATAAATAAGCGTCCACAATTAGCACTCGATGTAGCATTTAAAACAGTAAGTTCTGGGATTCAAGTCTATACAGAACGGCCTGGACATGGCAAGAAATCTGAAGATGGAAGCAACATCAAAGTTCACTATGAAGGCTGGTTGGCAAAGGACTTTTCCATGTTTGACAGCAGCCGAAGCAAGAGGCGGCCTTTTGAGTTTGATTTAGGAAAAGGCAGTGTAATTGACGGATGGGACATTGCTCTCAAAGATGTGAGGCAAGGAACAAAGATGCAAATCAAAATCCCTTCTAGGCTTGCCTATGGTACCCAGGGTGTTCCCTCGATGGGTATTCCACCTAATGCGGACTTGATCTTCAAAGTTGAAGTGCTAAAAGTAACTTAAATAAAATCTGCTCTATTTAAAGCAAAATAATATTACATTCTCTGTTTTATAATCTATTTTCTCACTGACTCCGCCATATTTGTGTACGGCGTTTTAGATAATTTGAAAAAATAGCATGTAGGATTCGAAAGAAAGCAGAAGTATAGACAATCATCATAGCCATTGCCGCTGCGGGTGCTATGTCACCAGCGTCGTCCATGTTCAGCACAGCGACAGAGGCTAGCATAGTTTCAGGAGAATAGAGAAATACAACAGCAGAAACCGTGGTCATTGCATTTAAGAATAAATAGCTTCCAACATCCAGAAGGGCTGGAAGGCAAACAGGGAGAGTAACTTTTCCAAATGTTCGCCATACGGGAGTTTTCAGAGAGATGGCTACTGCTTCAAATTCTGGATCAAGCTGCTTAAGTGCAGTGAGACAGGTGAGGTGACTGACTGTATAAAAATGTGTAATAGTGCAGATCACTAGAATACCCATTGTACCATAAAGGAAGCCCAAAGGATTGTTAGGATGATTGAAAAAGAAAATATAGGCGATACCTAAAACCAACCCTGGAACTGCAAGAGGTAGCATGGCACTTAGATGTAAAATGTTACGTAGCCACATTATACCGCGTACTTTTTCCACAAGATAACTTCCTAAGAAAATCAATCCCGAGCCAAAAACCGCGCAGTAAATTGCCAAACGAATTGAGTTGTAGTACGCTTCCCATCCGCCGCCATCCATCACATCAAAGTCATAATTTTTTAACGAAAGAGATAGATTATAAGGCCAGAAAGTTACAAAAGAGGCGTAGGCTGCCATCGCCAGCATGGCAATGAAAATAAATGCGATAATTGCGCAAAACGCAAAAAGTAACCAGTCGCGTACAGGATCTGCTTTCGGTTGGAAAGGTACGGCACGTGCGGAAAGAAGAGCAACTTGTTTGCGCTGTACCCAGCGGTCCGCGATAAAAGCAACTACGGCGGGTAATAGCAAAACAAGCGAAACGACCGCTCCCATTTCAAAATTTTGCTGACCAACAACCTGTTTATAAACATCTGTCGCAAGTACATTGAAACGTCCACCGATTACTTTAGGCACACCAAAATCAGTGATAACAAGTGTGAAAACAATGAATCCCGTGCTGAGAATTCCGTACTTTGCTCCTGGAAGTGTAACTGTCCAAAACACACGCCATTTAGGAGTCCGTAAAGCCTCGGCTGCTTCGTAAAGTCTTGCATCTGCTGTTGAGAGAGCTGTAATTAAAATCATTAGTGCATGAGGGAAAACCCAAAAACACGAAGCCATGATAACACCGATCGGTCCGTAGATAGAAGCACCGAGTAACCATGATTTAAGTACGCCTTGATTCCCAAACCAGTAAATTAACGAAATCGCCGCCAATAAGGAAGGAGCTAGAATCGGAATTAGTGCAATTCCACGAAACAAACCTCTTAGAGGCATTTTTGTGCGAGTCAGTGCATACGCGTAAATGAAGGCCAATACAAGTACTATAAGAGCCACCGAAATTGCGACTCCTAAGCTGTTGGTAATCGAAGTGAAAAGAGCAGGTGTTTCAAAATATTCACGAAAATTCTGTAGTCCGACAAATTCGCCGTCCATGTCTTCAAAGCTTTTAGAAAGCAATGAGTAAAGCGGAAAAACAACCGCGATCACTAGCAAAGTAATCAGAAGGACTAGTCCGGAACGAAGCGTAATATCATCACGACTGATCCGAATTCTTGCAGTGGAGGATACGGAAACAGGTAATACGGATGCTGTACTCATGAGATTTCTGGAAAAATTCGCAGGTTGCGAGAAGGAAATTCAACAGTTAGTCTAGTACCTTGAGTCACTTTTAGTTCGTGAACTTGCTGGGTTGAGAGGTCCGCTTTTAACATCCCAAAACCTTCTTTACCGCTCAAAATTAGTCTACAGAAAGAGCCTAGAAATTCTAGAGATTCAACTTTGACCGGAAATGAATTTGTACCATCAGATTGATCGGAAGAAGAATTAGCATGGCACAAAATATCTTCCGGACGTATCGTCAATCTAACTTTATGACCATCCTTTGTGTTTCCAGTTTCGCAGGTAATGGAATTCTCTCCAATGTGCACAGTTCCGGAGGAAAAAATTTCTCCCTGCATGAAATTCATCACACCGATAAAATCTGCTACAAAAGGTGATGCAGGAGTGCTATAAATTTCTTCCGGAGTACCAACTTGTTCAATGCGTCCGTGATTCATAACGACGATGCGGTCCGCCATCGAAAGAGCTTCTTCTTGATCGTGGGTGACTAGAATCGTGGTTACACCGAGTCTTTCATGCAACGAACGAATTTCCTGGCGCAAAGCTGCACGGACCCTTGCGTCAAGTGCACTTAAGGGTTCATCGAGCAGTAACAAACCAGGCGAAGTTGCGAGAGCACGCGATAGTGCAACACGTTGTTGTTCCCCTCCGGAAAGTTGTGCGGGATATTTTTCAGTATGTTCAGGCATTCCAACGAGCTCCAGCAAATCCAAGACTCTTTTTCGGATTTCATCTTTTGGCATCCGCTGATTTTCCAAACCGTATGCAACATTTTGAAAAACCGTTAGGTTAGGAAAAAGTGCATATGATTGGAAAACAATACCGAAATCGCGTTCAGACGGAGGAATATTGGAGATTACTTTGTCGTCCTGTGTAATGTTTCCTGAGGATTGAGGATCGAGTCCAGCTATAGCCCTAAGTAGAGTGGTTTTTCCGCATCCGGATGGGCCAAGAAAACATATAAATTCACCACTAAAAATTTTTAAAGATAGGTTGCTTACTGCTACGAAATCACCAAAGTATTTGGTGAGATTTTCTATATGAAGGTAAGTTTGTTTTGATTCAGGCATATTAAGATATCCGGATCGGACTATATTCCGACCCGGAAAAAAGGAGAGTTAAAAAGCAGAATTACTTTGCTTCTGATTTCGCGTCATAGCGTTTTTGCCACTCAGACAAAATACTCTTACGATTCACAGCGGCGAACTGAAAGTCGTTGTCAATCATTGCGTCTAATATTCCTGATGGAAAATGTTTGACCGGCTTTGCAATTCCTGGGTAGGCCACAACAGCATAACCCTGGTTATAAAGCTTATTTGCTTTTTTCGTGATCGACCAATCCACAAGCTTTTGTGCAGAGGATAGTTTTTTAGTTCCTTTCACGATAGCAGTTGCTTCCATGTCCCAACCGACACCTTCTTTTGGTAATACGATCTCAAGGGGGGCACCCGCTGCTTTTGACTTTGCACCACGGAACGCAAAGGAAATTCCAATCGGAGTTTCACCGCGTGCAGCTTGTTTGCATGGCTTTGAACCGGAGTGTGTGTACCAGGCAATGTTTTCATGCAGGTTATCCATAAACTGCCAGCCTCCAAGTTGGCCATACATCTGTAGCCATGAAGAAACATCAAGGAATCCTGTCCCGGATGAATTTGGATTCGGCATAACAAGATGTCCTTTATAGACAGGATCGGTGAGGTCCATCCACGAAGTTGGCATAGGTAGATTATAACGCTTTGCTTCAACTGTGTTTACACAGACTGCCGCAATCCAGGCATCCATTCCTGTCCAGCTTGGTGGGTTAGCTGAATCCCTGAATTTAGAGTCGAGCTTACCCAATCCTTTTGGAGAATATGACTGAAGCATGCCTTCGGATTGGAGTAGCATCAGACTTGTTGCGGCCAATCCCCAAATTACATCAGCTCTTGGATTGTTCTTTTCAGCAAGTAATTTTGCGGTTACAATTCCAGTCGAATCACGTACCCAGCGGATTTTGATGCCAGGATGATCTTCATTGAACGCTTTTGCATAGCGCTTGAGATCTTCTGCTTCAACTGCGGTGTACACGGTGAGGGTTTCTGCACTGGCAGGAATAGCCAGCAAAAGTCCCACTGCCAAACCAAGGATGATCCGGCTTATTTGTCTAATATTACTAATTAACTTCATCATCGTAGCTCCTCATTCTTAGTAATTACTATAAAAAGTGAAGAAAATGTTTCTAATTTTTCTCCACATGAGCTGTAAAGCCTAACAGAATATATAAAGGAAGTGCAATAGAAAAATTATCTTTCTCATTTGAACACTTTGCCAAATTAATCAGCTAACCCAAAAAGTTTTTCTACCTCACTGAGACTCTCTCCGATAATGTTCAGTGAAATATCAATTTGTTCTTTGGTAATTATCAAAGGAGGTGTGAGAGTAAGAACATTGCCCATAGTAATCTTGAATGATAAGCCCCTGCTTAGACAGCGGTAAAGAACGTCTTCGGCTAAATCATTTGCAGGAGTTTTTTCTTGTTGATTAAGCACAAGTTCGATGCCGATCAGCAACCCGCGCCCACGGACGTTTCCAATAGCAGGGTGTTCTTTTTTCAACAAATTAAGCTGTTTGAGCATATATTTCCCAAGTTTTGCAGCATTTTCAACTAGCCCTTCCCTCTCGATAATTTCAATGGTTGTCAAAGCTGCTTTTGCGGTCACAGGATTTTTTTCATGGGTGTAATGACCAAAAGCAAATTCACCGCCGACATCAAGTTCCGCTTTGGTGAGCACAGCCGCAATCGGTAAAATACCTCCCCCCAGTGCTTTCCCAAGGACGAGAATATCCGGTATCACTTCATCATGTTCAAAGGCAAACATTTTACCGGTTTTGCCTAAACCTGTTGGAATCTCGTCAAAGATTAACAATGCTCCGTTGTCATTGCAGGCTTTCCGCACAATCTCCCAGTACCCCGCAGGGGGTAGGTAAGGTACCGCCCTCGCTGGTTCAGCAATAACTGCTGCTACATCTCCTTCTTTTTCCAGTACGTAACGCACAAAGTTAGCACAGGTCGTTTTACAAATTTCAGTTTGTGCTTCACCATTAAGATCAGGGTAACCATATGGACAACGATAACAGGCAAAAGGTGCGACATGTTCTGTTCCGGGAAGAAGTGGACCGATAACGTGAGAGCGGAAGAACTGTTCCCCACCGATGGAAGCCGATCCAAATCCTGCTCCATGAAAGGCATCCCAAAATGAAATTGTTTTGTGACGTCCTGTCGCTGCACGCGCAATTTTCATTGCAACTTCAATTGCATCTGAGCCGCCTGTTGTGAATAACACTTTTGAAAGTTCTCCCGGTGAAATCTCAACAAGTTTTTTAGCCAGAGCAAGTGCCGATTCACAAGCAAATCTTCTGGGAGCGAAAGGCAAATCTTCCATTTGTTCAGCAACTGCTTTTTTTAATTCAGGATGGCCATAACCTATGTGATGTACATTATTACCGTGAAAATCCAGATAACGCTGGCCATTTGTGTCTTCAATATATGCTCCTTCCGCTTTTGCGACCACTGATAAACAAGGGCTGGAAACGGACTGTCTCATGAAGTAAAGTGCATCATCATCAAGAATTGCCCTCGTTTCAGAGTTATGAGTTTTTGTCTCCCATTCCGATCGATATTTTGATGTATTGCTTTCACCCTCAGAAGGTAATGGTAGGGTTTTTTTTATTTTCATCATAGGTTGCCTATTTTGAGAAAGGGTGAGCCCCTTTGTTTTGTAAATATGTAAATTAATTATGGTTATGCATTATATGCTTTAAAAAGGCTGATACTTGAATTGAATATTAAATTCTTTCATCAAAAAAATCTTTGACCTGTGCTAAGAAAAACACATCTTACCAACTTTGCAGGACTACCACTTTAATCTTCCTGCAAAACAGCAAACAAATCATTCCATAATTTTTCCAAATTTTCCGTCATTACTTCCGTTGTTCCATTTTCCAAGTATTTCAAGTGGTCACGCAGTTCTTTATAGGAGCGAACTTTAAGAATGAGTGTCAAATCGTCATTTTCAAAAAAAGGATCGCTTTCCAGTGAGATACGAGGGTCTAATTTCAGATGCTGCCTTGCTTGTTCAAATCTTTTCCGTAAATCGCTTAACTCAGGATAACGCCAAGAATCAAGTAGCTGTTTCAGCAAACGGTAGCGTACGTGTGCTTGAAGATTGGGGCGTCCAAGAATATCCAAAATTTCCGGAAAATTCAAAATTTCAATAGCTGAAATCTCCTTTAAACGGGTGACTTCATTCAAAACCTGAATTAGATTACGCCACTTTTTTCCACGGATTTCCATTTTTTCCGCCAGACCGATGACAGAGGCAAACTCTTTTTTTGAAAATTTCAACAGCGGTAGCAAATCTTCACAACCCAAACTCATTAAAAATTCTGTCTCCTGGAGTTGCTGATGTTGTTCCTGCATAACCAGCAATTCCTGTAGATCCAACAATTGATGTAGCAGTCGAACTGAAGATTTTAACCCTAGCCATGGTAAAACTTCTCGAACAATTTCATCTTTTTCATAGCCGTAACCTGGCAAGCTTTTGATCATCTTGCATATCTGTATTGCAGAAAAATCAGTGTTAGTTGCTACTAAAGTATGAAGACGAATTCGAGTTACTTCCTTGACAGAAAGTGATTCCGGGAGGACTATGCAGGAAAATTCAAGTATCTTTTTTTTAAGAGCGGGAAAGTCGGTTTGAGTTACTAAATATGAAAAACGTTTAAAACCATCGACCAGCACATATTTTGAATCCGCCACCGCGCTTACAAGCAAAGGCAGTAATACACCATTTTGCTTAATTGAGCTTAGGTCATTTTCACTCAAGGCACCAGGGAACCAGTCAAATGAAGTTTCATCTGCCTCGATTTGATTGGCAGTAAGAGTGGAAATATTCCAGGCTGGTATTATTTTCATATTATATAATTGTTCAGGTAGGAATATTGCAGATAAATCTGGAGATTAAATTACAACTTTCAGTATCATCAAACTCTAACTCAGATTCAAGTCCAGAACAAAACAAGTTTTAGATTAAATGAATGATTCAGCTATTTTCAGTCTGATTGCTCTCGGCGGCGCGGCCATCTTCGGCCTTCAGGGAGCATTAAGTCTTGCGGTACGGCATCACCAAGTGCGGAACCAACATCCGTTTTCAGCTTGCAACAAAGTTGCTCTTTCTAAAGAAGCACAGGTTGCGAAAATTCCAATTGCTTATGGAGCAGTTATTTTTTACGGATTTGTACTTGTGCAACTTCTGCGCGGAATTTATATTGAGGAAATAAACTTATATTTGCTAAATTCAGCAGTTGTTATAGCTCTGTTGGTAACATGTTATTATGCATACATAATGTTTTTCAAATTACGCCTATTTTGTATGGGCTGCATGCGAATTTATCTGGCAAATTTGTTGATGGCCGTCGCGTTGTCTGCTTATTACATGTATTGATTTATTTAATAATCTTAGTAATAAATTATCTTTCTGAATTGTATTATTTTCGGGAGAAAATTCGGGCTTTCCCCACCTTATTTTTCTACTACTGTGATTCCCACCGAATTCCCCCGATTTCCCTTTCCATCAGATTTTGTTAAAGAATTTGTTTTGTCACTCCAAGTTTGATATAATTTAGGACAGATAAATTTTTCAAGATAGATGGTCATGTAAGAAATTCTGATTCTCGTCAGTTTTGCACAAAGAGATAAATCTTGTCCAAGTGTCCACACTAATATCACTAAACTTAATTACTATCAAAAAATAATCAGTATGTCTTCTTTAGATTTGCGCAGAGGTAATTCACAAAAAAACCAACATCTGGGACTGCAAGAACTTGAACAGCGTGACCGTTTCATTCATCGCCACATAGGCCCCTCAGAACAGGATATTGCTGAAATGCTTCAAACACTAGGAATGTTATCCCTGGAAGAGTTGATTGACAAAGTAGTCCCGGATTCAATCAGAATGTCTGGAGAGCTTGACTTGCCTGAGAGCCGTCCTGAAACGGAAGTACTTGATGAACTTCGTGGACTTGCGAATCGTAATACAGTGGCAAAATCAATGATAGGGATGGGATACCACAGCACAATCCTGCCTGGCGTCATTCAGCGTAACCTGCTGGAAAATCCTGGATGGTACACAGCATACACTCCTTATCAGCCAGAAGTTTCACAGGGACGTCTTGAAGCACTATTGAATTTTCAACAAATGGTAATTGATCTTACTGGGATGGAGGTCGCGAACGCATCGCTGCTCGATGAAGCGACAGCGGCTGCAGAAGCGATGAATTTCTGTAAACGTGTTTCGCACGGAAAAAGTATGCGTTTTTTTGTAGCGCACGACTGCCATCCACAAACTGTTGACGTTCTGAAAACGAGGGCCGAACCGATGGATTTTGAATTGGTCTACGGAAATATACATGAGCAGTTCGACTCTCCTGACCCAGACTTGTTTGGAGCATTAATTCAATATCCTGGAACTTTTGGTGACATTCATGATCTTGAAAATTTGATCGAAAAATGGCATGAGTCAGGAACTATGGTTGCTGTAGCGTCTGATCCACTCAGTCTGGTTTTACTGAAACCTCCTGGAGAATTAGGTGCTGATGTGGTCGTCGGAAGCACACAGCGCTTTGGAGTACCAATGGGATTTGGCGGGCCACATGCTGCTTTCTTTGCTGCAAAAGAAAAGAATCTAAGGAGTATTCCAGGCCGTATAATTGGAGCATCCTTAGATCGGCGTGGAAAAACAGCTCTGCGAATGGCTTTGCAGACTCGTGAACAGCACATTCGCCGCGAAAAAGCGACTAGTAATATTTGCACAGCACAAGCTTTATTGGCAGTGATTGTCAGCAGCTATGCGGTTTATCACGGTCCAGAAGGTTTGAGAATTATAGCTCGGCGCGTCCACAGGCTGACAAATATTCTTGCAGAAGGGTTGAAAAAGCTTGGATTTACCTTAGACAATTCACACTTCTTTGACACCATTACCATCTCGCTCGGAGAGAAGAGGGACAGCATTTACGAAGCTGTATTAGAGCAGGGTATAAATCTCCGCAAAATAGGAAGTAAAAAATTGGGAATAAGCCTGGATGAAGCAACTGTTCCGGAAGATATTTCTAACCTTTGGAGCATTTTTGGCAGCAAAAATAAAATACCTTCAATCGAGGAACTTGATTCACATTTTATGGATGAAGAAATCAATTCAGGAATTCCAGGACATTTACATCGCAAATCAGAATTTTTAACGCATCCTGTTTTTCATCAACATCATTCTGAAACGTCGATGCTACGTTATCTGCGTTATTTACAGGACAAAGATATTGCTCTTGACCGTTCAATGATTCCTTTAGGTTCATGCACAATGAAGCTCAATGCGACTTCAGAAATGATTCCTGTCAGTTGGCCTGAATTTTCGAATATACATCCTTTTGCTCCTGCGAAACAAGCAGAAGGCTATCAGGAGATGATCCGTGAACTGGAAAATTCACTGATACGCATTACAGGATTTGACGCGGTTTCAATGCAGCCGAATTCAGGAGCGCAAGGAGAGTATGCAGGATTGCTCACCATTCGTCACTACCACAAATCAAGGGGCGATTCTCAACGTGATATCTGCCTGATTCCCAGTTCTGCTCACGGTACAAATCCTGCGAGTGCGACTCTGGCAAACATGAAAATCATTATCGTAAAATGTGATAAAGATGGAAACATCGATCTGGAAAATTTGCGTGAAAAAGCGGAAAAACACGCAGACAAACTCGCGTCTTTGATGATTACCTATCCTTCTACTCACGGTGTTTTTGAGGACAGTATAATCCGCATTTGCGAAATCATTCACCAAAACGGAGGACAGGTTTACATGGACGGAGCAAACCTGAACGCGTTGATGGGCATTTCACAGCCCAGCAAATTGGGGGCGGATGTCCTGCACATGAATTTACACAAAACCTTCTGTATTCCTCACGGTGGTGGTGGTCCTGGAATGGGACCGATTGGTTTGAAATCACACCTTGCCCCGTTTGCGCCAAATCACAGTGTTGTACCGATTGAAGGTTTATCTCCGAAAAACACAGCCGTTTCAGCCGCACCATGGGGTAGTCCAAGCATCCTGCCGATTTCTCTGGTTTATATTCAACTTATGGGTGGAAACGGATTAAAAAAATCATCACAGACTGCAATCCTGAACGCGAATTATCTGGCGAAGCGTTTAAAAGAGCATTATCCGATTGTTTATACAGGAAAAAATGGGTTGGTTGCACACGAGTGCATTGTTGACGTTCGGCCTTTGAAAGAAGTCTGCGGCATCACTGAAGAAGATATTGCTAAGCGTCTAATTGACTATGGTTTCCATGCCCCAACCATGTCATGGCCGGTGCCAGGGACTTTAATGATTGAACCTACTGAAAGCGAACCTAAAGCAGAACTCGACCGTTTTTGTGAAGCAATGATTTCGATCCGCGGTGAAGCAGAACTCGTTGAAAAAGGAGAGTATGACAAACAAGACAATCCGCTTAAAAATGCGCCACATCCTGCAGAAGATCTCACTGATTCGGAATGGAAGCATCCATATTCCAGAGAGGTGGCTACTTACCCAGTTGCTTCTCTCCGCCGCAACAAATACTGGCCTTCTACCTCCCGTGTGGACAATGTTTACGGAGATCGAAATTTGGTCTGTTCCTGCCCTCCGCTGGAAAATTATGAGGAAGCTGAGTGAACGAAACCGAACAATTCGGAGTTGTTCATAATCTTCCTTTTGAGGATTACCAGCAACAGTCTGGTCTTAATCAGTCCACCCTCAAGGAATGGTTTTCATCCACACCAAAAACAACAGGCGCTTACAAAAATTATCAGGCTCTGCAGTTTGGAAGTGCGGGTCATTGTTTACTGTTGGAACCGAAAGTATTTGCGAAACTCTATGTGCGTGCTCCAGAGAATTTGCGTCAGCGTGGAAAAACTGGGAAAAAACTTTGGGATGAATATGGGAAGCAGCATCCGGGAAAAATTGTGCTTAGAAATGGCGAGTTTGAAAGATTGGAAAATATCCGCAAGGTGTTTGAAATACATCCAAAGATTCAAAAACTTTGGGAAAATGGCGATTCCGAAGTTTCAATGTTTTGGTATGATTCAGAGTTTGGGCTGGACTGTAAAGCACGGCTTGACTGGTTTAATCCTGATGCTGGAATAATTGTTGATCTAAAATTTACTAACAATATCGGCAAAGCCGGTATAAAGAAGCCAATTCAGGATTATTATTCAGTGCAAGCAAGCTGGTATGTCCGCGCGGTGACTCAAATAACCGAAAAAGTTCCTGATTTTTTTTTCGTTTTTATCGAAAAATATGCTCCACATCTTATCCGTGTCTGTCCTGTATCGGCATCAGATTTAATACACGGACAGAAAAAAATTGAGTGTGCGATAAAGAACATTTCCAAAAATATTTCCTCATGAATCCTCCACCTCTTGAGTCTGTAACAGTAATTTTCATGCATGAGCAGCAAGTTTTTGCAGTACAGCGCCAACCGTATCTGCTCGCTTTTCCGGGATACCATGCTTTCCCGGGAGGTAAAATTGATCCTGATGAATCATCAATTGTATTTGAAACTGAATTTCTCTGTAAATACAATGCTCTAAGAATGCGTGCACTGCAGCGGGAAGTAGGAGAAGAATTAGGGTACGATCTTGAGGACGGTATAAAAAAAGGGGAGGTGCTCTCACTCAGTGAACTTGCGGAAGCATTGGCACCACCATTTGCACCGGTACGTTTCAGGACGTGGTTTTACCGGGTTGACTTAAGCAGACGCATAAATTTTAAAGTTGATACGGGAGAATTTGCCGATAGTTTCTGGAAAACTCCTGATGAGTTGCTTGAATTTTTTCGTTCAGGAAAAAGCTTGATGGTTCCGCCTACACGTTGGGTTTTAGAAGGGTTGCAAAAAAACCCTCAAGCAACGGCATTTGGTGATTTGTCACAGGATTTTGCTGAAAATAAAACTGTTCCGTGTATGGAAATGCTGGAAGGAGTTCCACAATATGCAGTAAAGTCCGCTACACTTCCACCAGCCAGCAGGACCAATGCTTTTATGTTGGGAGATGTGGATGCGCCTAAATTACTGGTTGATCCTTCGCCAAATTCAGCGGAAGAATACCAATGTTTGCTCAACACAATTGAGGGCAGGAAACTTGACGCGATTTTTCTCACGCATCATCATCCCGATCATCACCAATTTTCTAATCATCTGGCACGTAAACTAAAACTGCCCATCATTCTCAGTCAGGACACTCAGCAGCGGCTGACCCTCAAGAACGGCGAAGACTATTTTGAGCAGGTTGAATTATGTAACCCTTCTGAAAATGAAGAAGTTACGCGCTGGCACGGTTCTGCAGTAAGGGTTTACGAAATCCCTGGACATGATGCAGGACATCTAGGTTTAGCTCCAGACACGCTGAGCTGGTTTCTTGTAGGTGATCTGATTCAGGGCATTGGCACAGTCGTGATCCCTTCACCGGAAGGTGACATGGCAACCTATTTTAAAACACTCGAAAAAGTAATTGCGCTTAATCCGGAAGTCATAATTCCATCACACGGAATTCCGATGCGAACAACTCACCGGTTGATTGAAACACTAAAACATCGTCGCGAACGCGAATCACAAATATTAAAATTATCAAAATCCGGAAAATCTAAACAGGAAATTTTGGAGCAGCTTTACGAAGGAATTGATCCCCATCTGCATTTGTTGGCGCTGCAGAATATTGAAGCACATCTGGTCAAACTGCGTAAAGAAGAACAACTAATAAAATGAAATCACATAAAAAACAAATTCTCCGTTTGTTAGAAAATCACGGAGATTCATTGTCCACTAAACAAATACGTGGTGCATTGGGACTGAAAAAAACTGCAACTTCAAAACTGAAGGCAGAATTGCTGAAACTGATCAAAGCAGGGAAAATCTCTAAACAGGGTACACGTTATTTTAAAACCCAGGGAAAACCCAAACACACAGTTTCAAAAGAAAAAACAAAAGAAACTAAAGGAGAAAAAAAGACACAAATACAAAATGAATCGATCTGGAAACAGCGATCTAAAAGCCGACCAAGGAACGTTTCCGGAAAAACGGAAAAAGGTTATTTCACACGTAATAAAAAGGGTTTCGGTTTTGTCGCAATTGGCGGAGGGCGCTCGGACGTTTTTATCGGCGAGAATGAACAGGGTCACGCGATGGAAGGCGATCTGGTCGAAATTGAAATTTTTAGGAGTCGCGGATTCCGTGGAAAAAGCAAAGGTGAAATTATCAAAATCATTGAGCGAGCATCCAGTCAAATATTGGCACGTGTAAAAAGAACAAAACGAGAAACCGTAACCGTCCCTGTGCACCGTAATTCCGGCATACCTTTTCTCTGGATTGCTCAAGAAGATGATCTTCCGGAACTGGAACCCGGATCACTGGTGGAAGTTGAATTACTGGAAGAAAACAAGCATTCTAAAAAATCATCTCCTGCACCAAGCGGACGAATTTTACGGGCTCTGGAAAATACCACTGATCACGAATTGGGTTTTCAACTGATTATCAATGAAAATCTGATTCGTACAGAATATCCGCAAGAGGGTCTTAAATATGTGAAAAAATTTTCTCCGCAGGTACGCTTCGACTCTTCTTCGGGACGCAGGGATTTACGTGATTTGGATTTTGTCACAATAGACGGAAAAACGGCTCGTGACTTTGATGACGCGGTTTGCGTAATTCCGGACATTGACAAGTCAGGAGGTTTCCGGCTTTTTGTTGCAATCGCAGACGTAGCGCATTACGTACGTCCTAAAGATCCTGTGGATCAGGAAGCGCTTATTCGTGGAACAAGTGTCTATTTCCCGACACACGCTGTTCCGATGCTGCCGGAAGAACTTTCCAATAATTTATGCAGCTTGCGTCCTAATGTAAACCGCTTGACCTTAACCTGTGAAATGAGGATTGATCGTAGCGGAGAAGTAATCGGCTACTCACTTTCAGAAAGCATTATCCGCAGCCGCGCGCGTTTGATTTATGAAGATGTCGCGGATTTACTGGACGGGAGGACTTCCTCAATTAGTTCTCCGGAACTGCAGGCAAATATCCGCAAGATGGACAAACTCGCAAAAATTCTTCAACGGAAAAGAATTAAGCGTGGTGCAGTTCAATTTAGTTTTGCTGAAGAAGTTTTTGAGTTTGACTCAGATCAGCAAATGACTGGAATTGGGCGAAGTTACCAGTCCAGTGCAATGAAACTGATTGAACAGTTCATGCTTGAAGCAAACGAAACGGTTGCGCGTCACTGTGTTAAAAACAGAATTCCCGCACTTTACCGTGTGCATGATCGTCCAGACATGAGAAAATTACAGAAACTGCAACAAACATTTTTCCGCTTTGGAGTTAAAACATCACTGAGCACACTCGCGGATCCAAAAAAATTCAATGAGGTAATCGAGCAAATTCAGGAACTGCCGCATTTTGAACAACTTCAGGTTTTGCTTTTACGCTCAATGGCTTTAGCGGTTTACCAGACGACGAACAAAGGTCATTTTGGCTTAGCTGCTGAGTATTATGCGCATTTCACATCACCGATACGCAGATATCCTGATTTGGTGGTGCATCGCGCGATTAAGGAAAAACTTCACCTCGATAAGGGCGTGAAGTCAAAACATGAACCAATGTCTTTTGTAAACAATGAAATGGCGGAACAATGTTCACAACAGGAACGCCGGGCTGAAAAAGCAGAACGTCAAAGTATTGATTTGATGAAAGTCGATTTTCTGGCACCGCATGCCGGACAAACTTTTCAGGCAATGGTTACTTCTGTTGATAATCATGGATTTAGAGTGAATCTGGAACCGCACGGTCTCGAATGGTTTTTACCGCTTGAATCGATGACTGATGACAACTACATTTATGATGAAATCCGTCTCAGTCTGCAGGGTCGTCGTAAAAATCGTACACTCCAGGCAGGTCAACGTCTGGAAATAAGACTGCTGCGCGCGGATCCAATTCATAGAACGCTGGAGTTTGAAGTTGAACGCTGGCTAAGTTTAAACAACAACCAAACTACCAAAAAACAGTAAAATATTTTAAAAAATGGAAAACACAAAAACAAATAACCGAATCCGTAATATCGCCATCATTGCTCATGTTGATCATGGTAAAACAACTCTCGTAGATCAAATGTTCCGTCAAAGCGGGCTTTTCCGCGATAATCAATCTGTAGACGAAAGAATAATGGACAGTATGGACCTAGAGCGTGAACGTGGAATTACGATTGCGGCAAAAAACTGTTCTGTAACCTGGAAGGATACTAAAATTAATATCCTTGATACGCCTGGTCACGCTGATTTTGGTGGAGAAGTGGAGCGAGCATTGATGATGGTTGACGGTGCGATTTTGCTCGTAGATTCTTCTGAAGGGCCATTGCCTCAAACACGTTTTGTTTTGAAAAAAGCACTTGAAGGACAGAAAAAAGTAGTAGTGGTGATTAATAAGATTGATCGACAGGATTCACGTGTTGCCGAAGTTCTGGATGAAATCTATGACCTATTTATCGACCTTGATGCAACAGAAGATCAGTTGGAATTTCCGGTTCTCTTTGCAATTGGCAGAGATGGAATTGCAAAGAATGAGCTGGAAGATGAATCCACGAATTTGTTTCCGCTCTTTGACACAATTTTGGAAGAACTGCCTGCACCTAAACATTCAGAAGAAGAACCTTTTCAAATGCTGGTGGCGGATTTGGATTTTTCTGACTATTTAGGAAAACTGGCCATCGGACGTGTTGCAAATGGAATTGTTAAGAAAAATGAGCAGTTGGTATGTATCGGTGAAGGAAACAAGGAGATTGCTTTGCGTGCCAGTAAAGTCCAGGTTTATGAAGGTTTTACTATGGCAGAAGCGGAACAAATTGAACCTGGAGAAATCATGATTTTAGCTGGAATCGATAACGTCCGTATCGGAGACACTATCTGTACTAAAGAGCGTCCAAAAGCATTGAAAAGAATCTCGGTTGATGAACCAACCATCTCAATGTTTTTCTATACCAACAATTCACCTTTCGCCGGTCAGGAAGGAAAGCTGGTTCAGCCGAATAAAATCAAAGATCGCCTCTACAAGGAAACAATGTCTAATGTTTCTCTGCAGTTTGAAGAGACACTGGACGCGGATCGTTTTCTGGTAAAAGGAAGGGGAGAATTGCAAATGGCAGTACTGATTGAAACAATGCGGCGTGAAGGCTTTGAGCTGGCTGTTGGTCGTCCGGAAGTTATTTATAAAGAAGAAAACGGCGAGCGTTTAGAACCGATTGAACATCTTTATGTGGACTGCGAAGAGGGTTTTCTGGGCATAATTTCAGAAAAGTTGTCCCAACGCAAGGGTCGCATGATCAATCTGGTAAACCACGGATCAGGTCGGATTCAGGTCCAATTTAATATTCCATCACGCGGATTAATCGGTTACCGTAACGAATTTATGACTGATACACGCGGTACCGGAATTATGAATTCTTATCTTTCCGGATACGAACCATACCGCGGTGATTTTCCGATACGATTTACCGGATCAATTGTTTCAGACCGTCAGGGAAAAAGTATACCTTACGCGCTTTTCAATTTGGAACCAAGAGGTGTTTTGTTCATAACCGCGGGTGAAAGTGTGTACGAAGGAATGATAATTGGAGAGCATAATCGGGATACAGACCTTAATGTCAATCCGTGTAAAGAGAAGAAGCTGACAAATCACCGTGCTTCAGGAAAAGATGAAAACACAGTGCTGACACCGATTATTCCGATGACTTTAGAAAGGGCGATTGAATTTATCCGCGAGGGTGAGATTGTTGAAGTAACACCGGAAAATATCCGTTTACGGAAAGTTCTGCTTTCCGCTACTGTACGCCATACTGCACGACCCCCAAAGGCTTAACTCGATTTAGCTTTTATGAAAAATCTTCTGTTGTTTCCGGAAGGTCAAAACTTAATCGGCCCAATTTTCCTGCTCTGAAATCGCGCAACAGTATGCTTTCTACACGCGGATGATCTATAACTCCGCCTCTTTTCAGGCAACCACGTTTTTCAGCGATTCTCTCCAGCAAATCACCTGGCAGCAAATTAATATCTTTTGGAGCAAGCTTGTAGAGTTGCTGCAGTTGCTCAGGATCTTTCTGTTGCAGAACATACAGGAGATAATCACAAAGCAGAGATGTTCCTACAATTGAGTCTTTTATCGCGCCGGTAATCGTCAAGCGCATACCTGCTTCATGGTTAACAATTTTGGGCCATAGAATTCCTGGAGTATCTAACAGTTCCACATCTTTGCCCAGCTTAATCCAGTCTTGATGTTTCGTTACTCCGGGAGTCGGTCCGGTTTCCGCAGCTTTACGTCTTGAAAGTCGGTTGATCAAACTTGATTTGCCTACATTCGGAATGCCGGTTACCATAAGTTTTAGTGAAGGATGACGAATACCACGTCTAGTGAAAGTCGACCACTTTTCTTCCATCATTTTACGGCACAGCGGTAATATTTTGTTTAGTTTAAACTGATTTAAAGAGTCTATAAACAGGAACGGGACACCTGCTTTATTGAAAATTGCTGTCCATTTCTTTGTTATTTCCTCATCTGCCAACCCACTTTTATTAAAAAGGAGGATGCGCTTTTTTTGCTGAAGCATTTCCTCAAAATCATGATTCACTGAAGAAACTGGAATCCTAGCATCGCGCATTTCTAGTATCACATCAACGCGCTTGAGCTGTTTTGACAGTTCCTTTTTAGCCTTAAGCATGTGACCGGGATACCAGTTAATATCTGGTGTTTCACAGCTTTTGCCAAACAGTTCGGAAGCTACTTTGTCTCCGCACTGGATCCATGTTTTTGTTTTACCAGTAATAGGTTCGTGTGATGACCTGCTCATCCGGTGCTACCTCTGCTAGTTCTTTTTCTTCTGTTTTCTGTTTCTCTCTGCGTCTCTCTTTTGCCAGTGAGTTACCCTGCTCAATAATGTCCCGGATTACATCATCCCCGGAAACTTGATCCTCTCCGTCTTTGTAACTTAAATCTTCTACACAGAGCTGATCCATTACTATCTGCTCCATTTCATCAAAAAGTGTCCCGAGGCTTAGATCAAATTTCCAGTCCGGATTTTCATAAAATGTATCTGCGCTCATTAATGCCAAAAAAACTACACGATAAGGATCAATACCTTTATGTTCTGCAACAGCAACTCGCAAATCTGACCAACGATCGCCTTCTAGTAAATCCGTTTCCGGATCACCGAAAACCCCTTCTTCCAGATCAACATAAGCAAAGACATCAAAATGGATGACATACGCTTCGAGCTGTTCAACTAAATTTTGATAAACCTCTTTTCCTTTTGCGGTCGGTAGGAAAAAATTATCTTCACTTACCGTCAGTGTTCCGCGTTCTTCCATAAACTTCAACAGAGGTTCTAGCCCTTGATCATCAGTTTCTATTAACGCAAGATTGAGTCTGCAATGTTCATTATCCTCCATTTCTTTTTCAACCTCTTCCAGTGCTTCCATTGCTTCACTAAGTTCATTTTTTTCATAATTTAGTTGCTGATCCTGTTCATCGGAATGAAAAAAACCTTTTTTAAGTTCTGCAACTTTTTCTTCTAGATGTAAGACTGTTTCCTTTAAATTGTCTTTTTCCAGACGGGGCAGTTCATAGCGCATAAGTTGATCCAGCAAAAGCAATGCACCATATTCCTTACGGGATTCAATATTTAATTTAGTTAAATGAGGGGATTTCATGATTAACTTTCGAAACAAAATGTGTTACTTTTATTATCAACACCAAAATCGGATTGCTTTCTCAAATAAAATTTGTTAGAAAACTATCCTAAAGGTAGAGCAAAGTTTACTTTAACACATCCTGCATTATTTCGCATCAGCATCTCTGGATGTGGCTCATGAAAAAATAAATTCTGTGATCCGTTATGTTACGGGTTACGCACATCGCTTGCAGAAAAGGGGTTATTGTGGAGGAGAATGAAAGTAGGCAATACCAGATAAATATTAGCGGTAACCGTTTCTCAATTTCTAGTCCTTATGGAGAAGAACATGTTCGTGAAGTGGAAAAATTTTTGGATCAGCAGATTAATGAAGTCACAGAACAAACTGACGCATTCGGCCCAACGAACGTTGCTTTGCTCGTTGCATTAAATTTAGCAGACAAATTTTTAACCTTGAAAAAAAAAGTCTCTAAGTACGATGGTATTGAAGAAGAGCTGGACAATTTGTGCTACAAACTGGATGAGGTATTAACTGAAAAATAAATTGATTACTCCATCCTACAAAGACTCAAATAGACCCAACCGCAAATTTCCTTTACAATTAGTTTTGGTTCAATGACAAAAAAGTTGCTTAAAAACATAATTTGTTTTTTTTTGCATCATCCTTGATTATTTTCAAAGAGCTGGTTACCGTTTTATCATAGTGTTAAGAGTCTGCGATGTACGTTATGTGAAACTTTTGCTTCCTGATTTTTTCATATAGGAGTTCGTCCCTGGAGGGAGTGAGCACGCCTACCAATGAGTAGGACGCCAAAACCTTCTACCACATTACTCCACCTTGAGTGGCCAAGGAATCAAAAGCTTATCTTTCACAAACGGCATTGCGGGCTTTTATACATATCGAGATCATATATTTTCTTTAAAACAATTATTAATTTTTTCCTTTGACCAGTTGAATCTCATGCAGCCGCTGGTTTTAGAGTTTTTAGACTCACTTCAAACCAAAAAATATTCCATAAACAGTGTTCAGAGCCACCGCCTTGATCTGCGTAAATTCTTAAAATGGCTTGAGATTGAGGAGGAAGATTCGGACAGTAATAAGTTGTTGGCCGCGATTCGTAAACTTAGCCCGGATGAAATTGAAAATTATCTTGCCTACCTGCGGGAATCATACAAACCAAGAACTTTATCAAGACATATTTCCTCACTCCGACTATTTCTCGACTACCTTGAATTGAAAGGTTTGATCAAAACTAGTCCTGCTCATCATATCCGTTTCCCGGAAATCATTCCTGAAGCGCCGGAAATTTTGTCGACAGAAGAGGTCGTAGCATTGCTTGAAGCACCATCGCTCGATCATTATCTGGGATTGCGGGACAGGGCAATGATGGAACTGCTTTATTCTAGCGGACTAAAAGTTAACGAATTACTCGGACTGGATGTAGAAGATTTGTTTCTGGATTTAGAATTTTTGAAAGTACGTTCCAAACTTGAACGCATGGTACCAATGACTTCAACTGCAGTTCGGGTACTGCGGCCTTATCTTGATCAGGCAAGATCAGGACGCTTACTGCATCCGGAAGATTCATGTTTGTTTCCAGGACGCAATGGGACAAGGATGAGCAGGGTAGGATTTTGGTCAATGATCAAAAAACATGCCCTCCACGCTGGCATTACCAGCCGTATCAATCCGAGAATATTACGTCATTCATTTGCAGTACACCTGCTACAAAAGGGGATTGATTTGACGGATATTAAGGAATTATTTGGCTACGTCAGTCTGGATGCCACCCTTCAGTATGCTCACGTAAACCGTCCTGATTTTTTTAAGGTATACCATGAACTTCACCCTCGTGGTCAGAAAAATGTTGAAGGTGAGTAAATAAGTTAGACTGGTTCATCATATATTAAAGCAGATTCTCCAGTCCGTAAACGAGTTCATTCAGTTCCATAACTTTTTTACAAGCTAGGCAAACACCTGGCATAAATGAATCACGGTGGGTTGAATCGTGTCGGATAGTCAGTGTCTGACTTTGTCCACCAAATAGCACTTCCTGATGGGCAACTAGTCCTGGAAGACGTATAGAATGTATTCGGATTTCTTCCGCACTCGCACCTCGTGCTCCAGGAAGGATTTCTTTTTCAGAAATTGTTTGATTGACTGAGTCTATTTCTCCAGCAATTAAATTTGCTGTTTTGATTGCTGTCCCCGAAGGGGCATCTATTTTACCGTTATGATGCAATTCTATAATTTCGGCATGCGGGAAATACCTAGCTGCATCCTGAGAATATTTCATCATCAGAACTGCACCGATCGCAAAATTTGGGGCAATAACACCACCGAGATTTTGTTGTTCACAAAGATTTTTTAGTTTAGCAACTTGTTCTGGAAGTAAGCCACTGGTGCCGATTACGGGACGAGCACCAGACTGAATGATTTCGGTTGAGATTTCCATTGCAACAGCAGCAGTTGTGAAATCTAGAACTACTTGGGCCTTGGATTGTTTAATGATTTGAGATAGATTATCATTCAAATCAGTCTGTGCGACTAAATCCAATTTAGCATCCGCGCTGACTGCCTTGATGGACTCCTGACCCATTCGGCCTTTGGATCCGTTGATTAATACTCGTATGACACTCATGGCTGTTAAAATCGATTTTTATGTTTCATCTCTAAAGGGAAAAGACTCTATACTTTTTTATAAGGCACTTAAAGTTCAATCCATATAATTAGCAAAATAGTAATAAAAGACAAGGCACAGAGTACTAATGAGACATTGTCAATTTTATCTCATTACTTCAAAAAAGTCAGAGGAAGTTCTGAATGGTCTAAAAAAATACACTTTAGGCTGTGAAAATAGAGCTGATACTCACGGATTTTTCTGGATTGATAATGGAGATAATATTCAGCAAATTCAGCTTATTTTTGGAGAAATAGTAATTGAATGGTTTGCCGGAAAATGGGCTAAATTCAGCATGACAAACCGTGAAATCAATGTTTCAAATGAAGCCGACTTACCCCATGGAGCACATATCATGCATCCACTTGAAAGTAATACTTTCAGTGATACAATTCTAAATGAAGCTCGTAATGCTAGGTATCCTTCCGAATGGTCAGATAAAATTATGGAAAAGTTTTAAATTATGTAATTTCGTTATGAGGAATGATTTGACTACTATAAAATTAAGGATGAGTTCAATTGTGTCAGCATCTTAAATGCTAACACAATTGGCTTGATCAGAAGCCAAATCCGAAGGTCATTACAAAAACTCCAGCAAATGCTTTTATATCAGTTGATGTTTTGGTTGCCTCTGCTAGAGTTGAAGAAGTTTCTGTACCGGACTTGTGTTTGACTTTTACTTCATCATTTAGTTTACTTCCGCCTTGATACCAGTCCAATCCAAAATAACCCCCCCAGTCGTATGTCCATTCATTACCGATTCCATAATTCAGCTGGGTGATTGAATATTCAATATCGTATGTCACACCAGAATATACCCACTCTGGATATGAGATTTTATAATTCGCGTAACCCAAAGGGATATTGAACGAATTACCTAAATAGTATCTTGCCGTAACTTCTTGAGTGCTGAAGTTAATGCTTTGAGTTTTTGTGGTGTACAAACCGGATGATGAGTTATAGTCTTTGTAGGAATAATTATATTCTCCTGAACCTGACGTGAACCCTAGTGTCCAGTCCGTACCCGGAAATTCCAGTACAAGTGGAGTTGAAGTCGCATACATTAAATGTGTTCCAGATTTTTGTCCTAATCTTACTGTCTGGTCATTTCTGTTAAACGCAGAGTTTTCCGCAAAAGTGAGGCCTCCGCTAAACAAAAGCGCTAAACAGAGTATGATTATTTTCATCCTCATCACTATCCTTTATTGAAAAATTAATTTAAACGGCAGGGAAACCGTTCAATTGAGTCAAAGAGTCAGTAATTATTGTTGCGTGGTTTTACCAAACCATCTGCTTAACAATCTATAATCTAACTCGGTCTCAGGTTTATATAACAAGTTAGCTATGCAAACTTTAAGCCTGTTATTTAATGCATGTATGGTTTGCCGAGCGGCTCAACACAGCCTTAAATAAATTCTTCAGGATTGTCTTTGTCGTTACTACTGATTTTTATGTGTTAGCCAGATTTACAGATTTATCAAAAGTATTTTTTGGACTTTGCATGTTGAGTCTCAAAGGATGATGATTATCGAATCAGTTTTTGAAAATGTACTGAGTGTTAATGGTAGGTATAACTAGGAGTCGTGGAAGAAAAAAATGGAGTTGGACAATAAACTAATTGAACCTGTTTTGATGATCTCGATTGCCTTAGGTGTACTTTGAATTATTTTTTGATGAGCCTTTCTATTCTCAAAATTATTGAGTGATTGTTAATCAAAAAAGGAGTTTTTTCCTGAATAATCCAGTGTTCTTTCCATCCAGGTAGGTGAATCCGGATGATGTACCAGAAAGTCCGGCTTATGATCCAAACCAATTTCTAACAGCCTCAAAATCAATTTTGCAGTCAAGCCCCAGATGTCAAAACCCTCGAATTCAAAATGATGCGCGAGCACTTTCGCAAAAGGTGTCTCAAATTCTTCAGTCCAATGCTGGTCATTTTTCATGAAAAAGGATAGTGGAACCTTAAAAACTGCGTCAATTTCATCCTCATTTGGAATAGGGACAAAATCACCAGGAATAATGGCCACAAAAGGTGTAACCAGATAATGATGAAGTGAAAGTATTTGATCTAGTGTACCAATGATTTCAATTTTTTCCTTCGGGAGACCAATTTCTTCGTGGGTCTCGCGGATTGCGGTTTCAAGTGAATTTGCGTCCCGCTGATCTTGTTTTCCACCAGGAAAAGAAACTTGCCCTGCGTGTGAACGCAGTCGCTTCGAACGTTGAGTGAGCATTACAAAAACCTCACACTCAACTTCCAGCAAAGGAATAATCACAGAGGCGCGTTTTTGGATCTGTGAATTTTTCAGCGGATGATGGTTGGCAAAACCTTGCCTGATTTTATTTAACATAAAAATTAAGGACCAAAAAAACGATCTTTGTTTTTTTGCCAGTAAGCTCTGACTATTTGATGAATTTTACGACTAGCTTCGTATGATGTTTTTGCAAATGCTGGAGTGAATTGGATGTTTTTTGGACGGGTGTGCCCCAGCAAGTCACGATTCAGCATGCTGTCTAGAATGTCACAATTCGCACGTGTGATTTCAACTTCCGGTGCGACTGAACTACAGAGATTGAGCATTTCAGTAGATGAATATGCCGGTAGTTGAAAATGACCCATAGCCTGCAATATTGAACTGAAGGCGTTGATTGCCGCTTGGTTACTAAGAATGCAACTGGTGTCCGGATTGGTTTTTATAAAGGATTTAGCCATTTCCAAATCCTCTCCGGACTGTTCCCATGAAACTTTTGCCCGTTGAATACTGAGTTCAGATTCTTGTGCTTTTTGCATGATTGTGTTATAAAAAATTATAATGTTTTAAAAAATAAAATTTTGTTTATTATTTTACAGATCAAAAGTTGAAGTTCAGTTTAAGAAATTTTACCTTAATTTGGGTTTTTTTATAGGATAA
>Ga0208764_10000410_pt1 | contig 27470 bp, 26 predicted proteins | sample ETNtaG_18_FD_185762 | JGI IMG/M metagenome (GOLD analysis project Ga0208764, IMG submission 185762) | Marine microbial and viral communities from oxygen minimum zone, Eastern Pacific Ocean - ETNP201302SV91 (SPAdes) (version 2) | ecosystem: Environmental > Aquatic > Marine > Oceanic ... | reverse complement strand
TTCATCAGGTACTATATATATAAGACATTATTTTTTGTTTTCAACTAAAAATTAAGTTTATTTCATAAAAATTATAGATATACATCTTCCGTAATCATTATCACCATCAAGCAAGGATCTTCTATAGCTGAAGTAAGACTTTTTTCTAGAAAAAGTATCAATGCGTATATTTTCAATATTTTTAATATTCATGTTTCTCAGAATATTATTGGCGTAATTTCGAAGATCAAATTTGTATTCGTCATTTTTAGAGTATGAAAAAAATTTTTTATTTTTTTTATTTTTTTTAATAAATTTATTATAAAAATTTGATTTAACCGTATAATTTTTTCTTGCTATGCAGGGCCCTATTGCACAAACTATGTCTTTTTTTTTTGAACCCAATTTTATAAATTTCCGAATAGCATTTCGAATTATTCCAGAGAAAGCTCCCTTCCAACCCGCATGGACACATCCAATTATTTTTTTTTCAGGATCATAAAACATAATGGGCATGCAATCGGCAGTTAAAATTCCAATACCAAAACCTCTTTCTTTGGTCACAATACCATCTCCAATTAATTTAGATTTAATTTTAGTAGAGGATGTTAGATAAATTATTTTATTAGTATGTCTTTGTCGTAAAGTGATTAATTTTTTTTCTTGGCAACCTATAAACTTACATACTATTTTTATATTTTTTTTTATATTTTTTATTTTATCTTTGGATCCTAAACCACAATTTAAGCTGCTATAAATTCCTTTTGATACACCATTTTTTTTTGAAAAAAAGCAGTGATTAATTGTATTAAATTTTTTTAATTTTTTTGAAAAATACATTATTTTTTATATATATTTGAAAAGTACATTATCAAAGCAATAAAAATTGTAATTAAACTTAAAATTGATCCTAGCGAAAGCGAATAGAAAATATAACCCAAATGAACATCTGGTTCTCTAAAATTTTCAGCAATTAATCTGAATAGCGAATAAAATGTCAGAAAAAATAATGTTGCCATTCCGGTTTTTGCGAGAAGTTTGTTTTTCACAAACAAAAAATACATTACAAAGAATAACAATATGCCTTCTAATCCGGCTTCATAAATTTGAGACGGATGTCTTGGTTTGCCATCTGTATTTGGAAAAACTACTCCCCAGGGCAAAGTGGTAATTTTTCCATAAAGTTCACCGTTTATAAAGTTTGCTAATCTACCAAAAAAAATTCCAATAGGAGCCGCACATGAAATTATATCAGTTAACAGAAACGAACCAACGTTATTTTTTTTTGAAAATAAGAAAGTTAGGATTGCTACTCCAACGAGTCCACCATGAAATGACATTCCACCTTCCCATATAAAAAATATTTTGATTGGGTTTTCAATAAAATAGCTTAGATTGTAAAACAAAACATAACCCACTCTTCCTCCAAGAATAATCCCGATTATTAAATATGAGATCAAGTCGTCTACTAAATTAGGATTTAAATTGTATCTGAAAATTTTTCTTTTAGTGGCAATAGCAATTTTTTTAGCATAAATTAAACCAATTATGATTCCAGCTATGTAAGCCAAAGCATACCATCGAATTTGGAAGAATCCCAAATCTATAAATACTGGATCAAAATTATGAATTATCATTTTAATAAGTATTATAATTTGATAATTTAACTATATAAAATTAAATTTTTTACTTATGAGCAATTCCGAGTATTTTCTGAACAAATTAAGCAAGCTTTTTGAGATTGGCTTAACTTCAACAAAAGAATTTAAGCGAGAATTCGACAATTTTATCCAATTTAAGCTGGAAGGCGTTATAGGCAAATTGAACTTAGTTTCAAGAGATGAATTTGAGATTCAGAAGAAAATAATAAAAAATTTACAGAGAGAGATTAAAAAATCAAAAAAAAAGAAAAATTAACTAATTGGGAAGAAGAATCTTTACTCTCAATCCATTTTTTGGAGATTTTTCAAGTGCGATTTGTCCTCCATGAGATTTAATAATATCATTTGCAATCGAAAGCCCAAGGCCCACTCCTGATTTATTTTGATTTCTGCTTTTGTCAATTCTATAGAAAGGTTTAAATACATTTGATATTTCTTTTTCGTCGATTCCAGGACCATCATCATCAATTAAAAACATTACGTTGCTCACAGTTTTGGCTGTTTGAATTTCTACTTCATTGCCATAGGATAAGGCATTATTGATTAAATTCACAAAACATCTTTTAAGAGCATTATGCCTTCCATTAACCTTCACTTTTTCTAATAATTTTACTTTTATTTTATTTTTTTTATAGTCTAACAAAATGTTTTGTACAAATTTCTTGGTATCTATTATTTCAGTTTTTTCTGTTTTTTGTTTGCTAGCGAATTCTAAATATTCATTCAACATTTTTTCCATTTCATTAATATCACTTTCCATTTTTGAGGCTAAGTCTTTTTGTTGCAACATGGCCAGTTGAAGTTTGAGTCTTGTTAGTGGAGTCCTCAAATCATGACTTATTCCGGATAACATTTCAGATCTTTGATTTAAATGTCTAGTTATTCTCTTTCTCATTCTGTCAAATTCATAGGCCGCTTGTCTTATTTCCAAAGCCCCTGATGGCCTAAACTCGTCGATGAACTCACCTCTTCCAAACTTTTCAGCATTTTTTGCCAAATTAGTAATTGGTCTAGTTTGATTTTTTATGAATATTATTGAAATAATAATTAATATAATTGCTGGTATTGTTATCCATAATGCAAAAATTCTTACTGATGAAGGAGAAATTTTATTTTTGGGAAACAGAACTTGTAATACTCCTCTATCATTTGCTATTTGAATTTCGATTAAGTTTTTATAAGATGTAGTATCAAACCAAAAAGAATTTCCAAAATAAAGTTTTAGCCCTCTTCTTAGACTTCTGTCAACTGGACTAAACCATCTTTCTTTTTTTTTAGTATTTAAAATAGTATTTTCATTAAATGATATAATGAAATCGAGATTATTTTTGTACAGACCGCTAATTCTTTCGATTTCTTTTTCGTTATTATCTTTATAAACATTCGATATAAGTCTTACCTCATCAACTATTGATGCCGTTAATTCTTTATTAGATTTGATCCACAAACTGTCAAAAAACACTATAGAAATTATCACTTGCAATAAAATTACAGGAGTTATGATTATAAATAATGATCTATAAAAGAGTTTTTTAGGCAACCAATTTTTAATATATTTATTCAATCCAAAGAACATATCCAGATCCTCTTACCGTTTGTAAGTATTGCGGGTTTTTGGGGTCATACTCCAATTTTTGTCTTAATCTTGTTATCATCACATCAACTGAACGTTCTTTTGATATATTTATGATCTTTCCGATTTCTTCCCTCGAAAAAGTTTTCCCCTTGGAAAAAATCATTTTTTCTAAAATTTTTTTTTCTGTTCCATTTAACTTTATTATTTTTCCATTTTTTTCGATTATCATCTTTTTTAGATTAAGAAGATTTTCTCCAATTTTAATTTTTTCTTCTAAAATTTCTTCTTTGGTTTTTTTTAATATATTGTTAATTCTTAAAAGGAGTTCTTTGGGACTGAAAGGTTTGACCAAGTAGTCATCGGCTCCACTTTCTAATCCTATAATTCGATCATCAATTTCTCCCTTGGCAGTTAACAAAATAATTGGAGTTGATATATTTTTTCTTAATTTTTTTGTTAATGCAAGTCCACTTTCCCCAGGCATCATGATATCTAAAACAATTATTTCAAAATTTACAAGTTTAATTTTTTCACTTGCTTCTTCAGCGTCGTTTGCCGTTGAAACAATAAAATTTTTCTCTTCAAGGTACTCTTTAATGAGTTCCCGTATTCTGTTATCATCGTCTACAATTAGAATATGAGAATTTTCATTCATAAGCTATTTTTTCCATTAAGTTTTTAAATTTCATTACAGAATCAGCGTCTGAAGATTTCAGAGCATTATATATTTTTCTTTTTTGTAAAGAGAAAATTTCATCATATAATTTTAAACCTATTTCATTTAAATAAATTAATCTCTGCCTTGCATCTGCTTCTCCTTTTTTTAGATAAATAATTTTATTTCTCTCAAGCTCTTTGAGCACTCTATTTAAGCTCTGTTTTGTTACTTTTAATTTAACCAAGAGACCATTTACCGATATCCCTTTATGTTTTTCTATTAAATGTAAAGCCCTGTGATGAGCGCTTCCATATGAATGTTTTTTTAAAATATTTTTAGAATCTACAAATGTGTCCCTGTAAGCAAATAAAATTAATTCTATAATATCTTTAATTTGCTCGTCTCTCAAAAATAATGCATCTTTCATAATTTTATTGGTCAGCTATATTGACATACTTATACAAGATAGATAGTTTTTTAAGAAGGATAAATCTTTAAATTAATCAATTTAATAAGATTAAAAAATGGATCTAATACCGTTTGATAAACGCACAGGTAAGATTTGGTATAACGGCAGTTTGGTGTCGTGGACCGATGCAAAGGTACATGTTTTGAGCCATGGTTTGCATTACGCAAGCTGTGTATTTGAGGGCGAAAGAGTTTATGACGGAGATATATTTAAACTTAACGATCATACGGAAAGACTTTTTTATTCAGCAACAAGACTTGGAATAAAAATTCCTTATTCTGCAAATGATATAAATAATGCATGCAAAGAAATAGTTTCTATACAAAAAGTAAAAAATGGATATGTAAGACCTTTTGTTTGGAGAGGTAGTGAGATGATGGCAATTTCAGCGCAAAAAACAAAAACACATGTTGCTATTGCAACGTGGGAATGGGGCTCATATTTTGATCCCAAATTAAAATTGCAAGGAATAAAGCTGAACATATCTAAATGGAAAAGACCTGCCCCTGACACGATACCCTGGGATACAAAGGCGGCAGGATTATATATGATATGTACATTGTCTAAACATGAGGCAGAAAAAAAAGGTTTTACAGATTCTTTAATGTTGGATTATGAAGGAAATGTTGCTGAGGCAACTGGAGCTAATATATTTTTTAAGGATAAAGAGGGTAATCTGCATACACCAGTTCCCGATTCTTTTTTAGATGGAATTACAAGAAGGTGTGTGATTGATATCGCAAAATCTAAAGGGATTAAAATTATTGAAAGAAAATTCAAACCTGATGAGATGTCAAATTTTACCAGCTGTTTTCTTACTGGAACGGCTGCAGAAATTACTCCAGTTTCTCAAATAGATAAATATAACTTTAAGGTTTGTAATGTTATAAAGGATTTGTCGGAAAGCTACCAGGCTTTGGTAAGAGAAAAAAATTTTAAATCTTAATCTATAGCGTGATGTATTTTTTTTCTTATATAATCGTATCCCGTGTAGATTGTTAGAAAAGCTGCTATCCACAATAATATAATTCCAATTGTATGTGCATTGTAATCTCCGAAATTAATTAATTTATTTCCACTTTCACCTGTTAATAAAATTGCAATAGAAAGCATTTGTAAGAATGTTTTAAACTTTGCCAAACTACTTACGGGCATGGATACTTGAACTTTTGCCAAAAATTCTCTCAAACCAGAAATTAATATTTCTCTTGTTAAAATTATTATAGCAGCAATTACTTCATAATTATTAATTGTATTATTCATCACCAAAAGTATTAAAGCGCTTGCTATTATGATTTTATCCGCAATAGGGTCCAAAAGTTCACCTAGTTTTGATTCTTCTTTATAAAGTCTGGCTAATAAACCATCTAAAAAATCTGTAAAACTTGCTAGTGCAAATATAAAAAAAGGAATCCAATCCCCTAAACTTCCAGGCAAATAAAAGGCAAAAATAAATATTGGAACCAAAATGATTCTTCCTATAGTTAAAACATTGGGTATTTTAAGCTTCATATATATATTTATTAATTGTGAAAAAAATCATGTATTTTTTTTGCTACGGAAGTTTCTATTCCCTCAACATTTTTTAAATCTTCAAAACTAGCCGACTCCACAGCTTTAGCAGAACCAAAATAATTTAGCAAAGCTCTTTTTCTTGTTTTCCCAATACCATTTATTTCATCTAGCAAAGATCTTGATATACTTCTGCTTCTTTTTATTCTATGGCTGCTTACGGCGAATCTATGAGCTTCGTCTCTCAATCTTTGAAGAAAAAATAATAAAGGTTCTCTTTTATTTAATTTAAAATTGTTGGATTGATATATAAAATTTTCATCACCCTTGTTTCTGTTTTTACCCTTTGCAATGGCGATTATTGGGATATCATGGAGACCATACTCATCCAAAATTCTTCTTCCAACAGAATATTGTCCTTTTCCCCCATCGATAATAACCAAGTCAGGTGCCACAATGTCATTTTGATTTTTAAGTTTCGCAATTTTTGAGAATCTTCGATTAAATACTTCTGCCAACATTCCATAATCATCTCCCGGATTTATTTTGTTGTTTTTAATATTAAATTTTCTGTATTGTTTTTTTATAAATCCTTCTGATCCAAAAGTGATTAAAGCTCCGACCGAATATGCACCTTGAATGTGGCTGTTATCATAAACTTCAATTGTTCTAGGGGATATATTTAATTTAAATTTATCGGCAATTTGGTTGAGAAGTTTAGTGTTAGTTTCAGATTCAAAAATTTTTCTTGTCAAAGCTTCTTTCGCATTTTTTTCTGCCATTTTACATAATTTTAAACCATTGCCTTTGATTGGAATTTTAATTGATATAAATTTTTTTTCCTTTTTTTCCAATGCTGTTTTAATCAAATTTAAATCTCGAATTTTTTTGTTTAGTAGAATTTCAGAAGGTACATTTTTGTTTTCATAAAATTGAACAACAAAAGAGTTCAGCACATCTTCCCCAGAGTGTGATGGGTCGTGGACTGGAAAATAGGATTGGTTTCCCCAGTTTTGTTTTGATCTATAAAAAAATACTTGAATACAAGTTTTTCCCGCTTCTTGAGCAATAGAAATTACATCCGCATTTTCAAGATTTGTAGAACTTATATGTTGTGATGATTGAATTTGAGTTAATGCTTTGATTCTATCTCTAAAAATAGCAGCTTTTTCATAATCCATTTTTTTACTACTACTTTCCATTTCAGATGATAATTTTTTTTGAATATTTTTTGATTTTCCAGAAAGAAATTTTACGGCATCATAAACAAGTTTGGAATATTCATTCTTACTGATATAGTTTACGCACGGGGCCGAACATCTTTTGATTTGATGCAAAATGCAAGGTCTTTCTCTATTTTTAAAAACAGAGTTATTACACACTCTTAATAAAAATACTTTTTGCAAAATTTTTATAGTCCAATTCGCTGAGCCAACCGAAGCGAAAGGTCCAAAATAATGACCATTTTTATTTTTTTTTCCTCTGTGTTTTAATAGTTGAGGCCAGTTAGAATCTTTTTCTATAAAAATATAAGGAAATGATTTGTCATCTCTTAAGAGTATATTAAATTTTGGTTTAAATTTTTTGATTAAATTTGCTTCTAGCAATAAAGCTTCTGCCTCATTGTTCGTTGTAGTTATTTCCAAGGAGCGTGTTTGAGCCAGCATCCTCTCTGTTCTTATAGTTTGATTTTTGTCGAAGGCGTAACTTTTTAATCGGTTGGGAAGATTTTTTGCTTTACCAACGTAGAGCACTTGATTTCTTTTGTCTAGCATTCTGTAAACGCCAGGACTATTAGACATTAAAGTAATTTTTTTTTTAATTAGTTCTTTTCCAAAATCAAGATCCTTCATAGTCTCTTCTATTTTTAAAAACTTCTACACCAACAGATTCAGCATTTTTTATAGCTTCTGGTTTTTCAATTTTAATTTTCACAGAATTTATTCTTTTATCTTCAAAGATTTCCTTAAACGAATCTTCCGCTAAGCTTTCTAAAAAATTATATTTTTTAGTCTTTGCCAATTTTTCTAATTTCAATGTAATTTTTTCATAATCTACAATGCTTTCTATCTTCCTCTCGTCCGGAACAGTATGTTGATCAACCTCTATTACTATATTAAATTTTATTTTTTGTTTTTTTGTTTTTTCATGCGCATGAATCCCTATTATTTCTTCAATAACAAAATCTTTAATAAACACATTTCTTTTAATTGAGTTTTTATTACTTTCAGATTTTAGTTCTATAATTTTAAAATTATTCTTTTTCATTTTTTCTATTCCACGATAAATTTTGACCACTATCAACAGCTATAATTTGTCCTGTGATAGAATTATTCTCTATCAAAAGCTCAATAGCATTACAAATGTCATCTAAATGGACAGATTGTTTTAATAGCGTGGATTTTACTTGGTTTTTAAAATGTTTATCTGTTTGTCTCTTACTTTTTATTGTTGGTCCAGGAGCAATTCCATTAACTTTAATATTTGGACCTAATCTCATAGCCATAGTTTTCGTTAACGTTTGAAGACCACTTTTGCTAATAGTATATGACATAAAAAAAGGCGTAAGGTTAAATATTCTTTGATCAATAATATTGATTATATTGGATATATTTTTTTTTGAAGCTTGTTTTGCAAACTGTTTAGTTAAAATTGCAGGAGCAAAAAGGTTGATATTCAAATGATCATTCCAACTTTTGGTTGTAAAATTTAAAATATCGTCTTTTTCAAATAATGCGGCATTATTTATAAGACAGTCAATAGTGCCAAGCCTTCTTTTTGCTAAGGGTAAAATTTTTTCTACCTGTTTTGGATTTTTTAGGTCGGCTTTAATTAAAGTTGCTTTTACCCAGCGCTGTTCTATTATTTTTTTTAATTTTCTAGCATTGGATGATGATCTAAAGTAATGAATCGCAATATTCCAGCCTCTTTCAGCAAAACGAATGGCTATGGCTTTCCCTACTCTTGTTGCCGCACCGGTAATCAATAAATTTTTATTTTTTATCATTATTTTAATTAATTTTTTGTTTGTTCAATAATCCATTTTTGAAAATCTACGTGAGCAAAATTAATAGGAAATGCGGAAATAGCCGGACATTCATAAGTGTGATTTTTGGTAATAAATTTAATTGCTGCTTTTACTTTTGATTTTGAGGTTTTTACTATCATTGAGCACTCTTTCTCCGTCATAGTTTTATTTTTCCAAACATATGTTGAATAAATTTTAGGCAAAATATTTGTACAAGCCGCTAATTTAGCTTTTACTAATTTACTCCCTAGCTTTTTTGCTTCATTTAATGAATTAAAAGTTACATATATAAAATAAATTTTCATTATCAACGTTTTCTTCTTGGTCTTGTCCCTGGTTTACCTTGCGTAGATCTTCCCTTAGGATAAATTTTATTTTGAAGTTTAGAATGCCTTATTTTTGGATTAATTCCAATCTCCAATTCGCTTGCTTCTAATTTTCTTATTTCGTCTCTAATTTTTGCGGCTTTTTCGAACTCAAGATCTTCAGCCGCTTCCTTCATTTTTTTCTTAAGAGATTTTAAATGTTTTTTTAAATTATGACCTATAGATGAATCGATACTAATTTTTGTGTAATCTTTTTCATGAATACTTTCCAAGATATCCGTTATTCCTTTTTTTATGGATGTCGCATTAATATTATTTTTTTTATTATAGTCTAGCTGTAATTTTCTTCTTCTGTCTGTTTCATTAATTGCTTTTTCTATGCTTAGAGTTTTTTTATCTGCGTATAAAATGGCTTTGCCCTCCACATTTCTCGCTGCTCTTCCTATTGTTTGAATTAAAGATCTTTCAGACCTTAAAAAACCTTCTTTATCAGCATCTAAAATTGCAACGAGAGCGCATTCAGGAATATCTAACCCTTCTCTTAACAAATTGATTCCCACAAGCACATCAAACACTCCCATTCTTAGATCTCTCATTATTTCAATTCTCTCCAAAGTATCTATATCAGAATGCATGTATCTAACTTTTACCCCATTTTCATGAAGGTACTCAGTTAAATCTTCTGCCATTTTTTTTGTCAAAGTTGTTACTAATGATCTATAATTTTTTTTAGCAAGCTCTTTACATTCCAATAATAAATCGTCCACTTGATTTTTTGCCGGTCTAATTTGAATTTCGGGATCACATAAACCAGTCGGCCTTATTACTTGATCTACAAATTCTCCAGAGGTTTGTCCAAGCTCCCAAGGGCCAGGAGTAGCCGAAACAAAAATAGTTTGCGTTCTCATTGCGTCCCATTCTTGAAATTTTAAGGGACGATTATCCATGCAAGATGGTAATCTAAAACCATATTCAGATAAGGTTTTTTTTCTTGTGTGATCGCCTTTGTACATTCCATTTAGCTGAGGCACTGTTACATGGCTTTCATCTACAAAAACCAAAGTATTATCTGGAAAATATTCAAAAAGGGTAGGAGGCGGTTCTCCAGGTTTTCTTCCAGTTAGAAATCTAGAATAATTTTCTATTCCAGCACAAGTTCCTGTTGTTTCTATCATTTCCAAATCAAACTTTGTTCTTTCTTCTAATCTTTGTGCTTCCAAAAGTTTATTGTTAGACTTATGTTTTTTTAGAGTAATTTCTAATTCTTTTTTTATCTCTTTAATTGCTTGTTCAATCGTGGGTTTGGGAGTTACATAGTGGCTATTAGCGTAGAGTTTGATTATATCTAAATTTTTAATTTCGCTTCCCGTTAGAGGATCAAATTCAACTATTTTTTCAATTTTATTTCCAAATAAAGATAGCCTCCAAGCTCTATCTTCCAAATGAGATGGAAAAACTTCCAAATTATCTCCCCTTACTCTAAATGTTCCACGATGAAAATTTTGATCATTCCTTCTATATTGTAGATTAACCAAAGTTTTTATGATTTGTTCACGGTTATGTTCATGATTTTTTTTAATACCCAAGGTCATTTTGCTGTAAGATTCGACTGAACCCAAACCATAAATACAAGAAACGCTTGCAACTATTATTACATCGTCTCTTTCGAGCAGAGATCGTGTTGCCGAATGGCGCATTCTATCAATTTGTTCGTTAATCGAGGCTTCTTTTTCTATATAAGTATCAGACCTTGGAACATATGCTTCTGGAGTATAGTAATCATAGTAGGATACGAAATATTCAACAGCATTATTAGGAAAAAAAGTTTTCATCTCACCATACAATTGGGCAGCTAAAGTTTTATTTGGGGCAAGAATTAAAGCTGGCCTATTTGATGCTTCAATTATTTTTGCCATGGAAAAGGTTTTGCCTGAGCCAGTCACACCTAAGAGAACCTGGTCATTTTTTTTATTTTTAATTCCTAAAATTAGTCTTTTTATAGCTTTTGGTTGATCACCTGCGGGCTTAAAATCACTAACAATTGATAGTTTAATCCCACCCTCTAATTTTTTACCCAATAAAAAATCTTTACCAATTGGATCAACTGATTTTTCTTGATATGTATTTTGCATAATAATTAATAATTTTAATATATAATAAAATTAATGAGCATAGTTTCCAACTCTTTAAAAAGGATTAAACCATCGCCTACAATAGCGGTTACCCAAAAGGCCAGAGAACTAAAAGCCGCAGGCAAAGATGTAATAGGACTAGGGGCTGGAGAGCCAGATTTTGACACACCTGAAAATATTAAAAAAGCTGCGATCAATGCAATTAATAGAGGCGAAACAAAATATACAGCTGTTGATGGAACGCCAACTCTAAAACAAGCAATAATAAATAAATTTAAAAAAGAAAATAATCTTGAATATTCAACCGACGAAATCACAGTTGGAACTGGAGGAAAGCAAGTAATTTATAATGCTTTTATGGCCACATTAAACAAAGACGATGAAGTAATTATACCTGCGCCATATTGGGTGTCATATCCGGATATGGTTTTGTTAGCAGGAGGAAAACCAAAAATTATCAAGTGTGATGAGAATGATGGTTTTAAATTAACTCCAAAAAATTTAAAAAATGCTATTACAAAAAAAACAAAATGGTTAATACTTAACTCACCGTCAAATCCTACGGGCGCGTCTTACACAAGAGATGAAATAGAATCTTTATCTGAAGTTTTAATTAAAAATAAAAATATTCATATTTTAAGCGATGATATTTACGAACACATTACTTATGACAACTTTAATTTTTTTACGATTGCGCAAATTTCTAAATTAAAAAACAGAACACTTACAATGAATGGTGTAAGCAAATCATATGCGATGACAGGTTGGAGAATTGGTTATGCAGCTGGTCCAAAAGCAATCATAAAAGCAATTAGTAAAATTCAATCTCAATCAACTTCTAATCCTTCGTCTATTAGTCAGGCTGCTGCAGTCGAAGCCTTAAATGGTACTCAAGATTTTATTCAAGAAAGATCAAATGCTTTTAAAGCAAGAAGAGACTTTGTAGTTAATAGCTTAAATAACATTAAAGGTGTTAGCTGTTTGAAACCAAATGGAGCCTTTTATGTATTTCCAAGTTGTAAAAAATTATTAGGAAAAAAAACAAAACTAAAAACAGATTCAGAATTTGTAGAGAAACTTCTTGAAAAAGCAAATGTTGCTGTTGTTCAAGGATCCGCTTTTGGTTTAAGTGGTTACTTTAGAATTTCCTATGCTACATCAATGGAAAAATTAAAAATTGCCATGGAAAGAATTAAATCTTTTTGTGAAAGTTTAAGTTAAATTAACCAGATATAAATTTTTCTGCTTCAAGAGCCGCCATACATCCCATGCCTGCTGCAGTTACAGCTTGTCTGAATACTTTGTCTTTAACATCTCCTGCTGCAAAAACTCCAGGAACATTTGTCTGAGTAGAATCCGGTTTTGTTATTAAATATCCTTCTTTATCCATATTTAATTGATTTTTAAATAATTGTGTTGCTGGGTCATGACCAATTGCAATAAAAAGACCATCTATTTTTAATTCTTCCACTTTATTTGTTTTCACATTTTTAATTTTTATTCCTTTAACATTTTTTGGTTCATTATCTCCAATAACTTCTTCAACTATACTATCCCAAATAATTTCAATCTTTTTATTTTCCATTAATTTTTTTTGGAGCATTTTTTCTGCTCTCAACGAATCTCTTCTGTGAATTAATTTAACTTTCGAGGCAAATTTTGTAAGGAACATTGCTTCTTCAACAGCTGCGTTTCCTCCACCAACAACTGCAACTATTTTATCTTTAAAGAAAAAACCGTCACAGGTTGCACATGCAGAAACTCCGAATCCTCTAAATTTTTGTTCAGATTCTAAATTAAGCCATCTAGCTTGAGCTCCAGTTGAAATAATAATTGAATCAGCGGTATATTTTTGTCCTCCATCTCCAACAGCTTCAAATGGTTTAGATTTTAAATTTACCGATGTAATATGATCTGAAATCATTTCTGTTCCGACCGCTTTTGCTTGATCTCTCATTTGTTCCATTAACCAAGGTCCCTGGACAACCTGAGCAAATCCTGGGTAATTTTCAACATCAGTAGTAGTAGTTAACTGACCTCCAGGTTCCATACCATGAACCAGCATAGGTTTTAGCATTGCTCTTGCAGCATAAACAGCAGCAGTATAACCAGCAGGGCCAGAGCCTATAATTAAAACTTTTGTATGTTTCTTTGAATTATTTTTCATGTTTAGGACATATATAGGTATTTTTAATTTAATTTAAAGCTTTTAACTTTTGTATCTTATTTAAAAGTATCATTAAATTGTTGGTTAACTCTTACAAAAGTTGTGCACTTGCTAAGCTGTTTAAGAGAAGGGGCTCCAACATAAGTACAACTACTTCTTAAACCTCCCAATATATTTTGGACGGTATCTTTTATTTTACCTCGGAATTTTAATTGGACTTTTTTTCCCTCACTACTTCTATAATCTGAAAGGCCTCCATAGTGTTTTGTAAGCGCTGTATCTGAACTTGATCCATAAAATTCAATTAATTGAGATCCATTTTTTTTAATTTTTTTTCCACCACCTTCTTCATGGCCAGCAAACATACCTCCCAACATTACAAAATCTCCACCCCCGCCAAATGCTTTTGCTACATCACCTGGACATGTGCAACCTCCATCAGCAATAATATGAGCGCCAAGTCCATGAGCGGCATCAGCGCATTCTATAACTGCGCTTAACTGAGGATAGCCAACTCCTGTTTGGATACGCGTTGTGCATACACTTCCTGGGCCTATACCAACTTTTACAATATCAGCACCATTCATAACTAATTCTTGGGTCATATCTGCCGTTACTACATTTCCAGCGATTATGGTTTTAGTCGGATATTTTTCTCTTACTGAACTGACAAATTTGCTGAAGTGATCAGAATATCCGTTTGCGATATCGATACATATAAATTCAAAAAAACTACATTCTTTCATTATCGCGTTTAGTCTCTTGTAATCTTCATTACTTGTTCCCGTGCTAATAATCAGATGTGGGTGAATTCCTTTTACAGACGAATTGCGTTTAATCGTTTTAAGATCGTGTTGTTTTGTTAAACATGTCATCATTTCAAAATTTGCTAAACTTTTAGCGATTTCTATTTCTCCAACACCGTCCATATTGGCAGCTATGAGCGGAATGCCTGACCATTGATGATTGCTGTATTTAAACTTGTAAGTGCGTTTGAGTTCTACGTCTTTTCGACTAGATAGTGTGCTACGCTTTGGCCGAAATAGAACATCGGCATAGTCCAGCTTGATATCTTCTTCAATTCGCATAGTTCCATGTACGATGTATAAAGGTTTCTTTATAAAATTAAAACCTATTAATTTTGCTGTGGATAAATAAAATTTAGAAAGATATACAAGTATTTATGGGTAAATTAAAAGCGCTTCTTTTGACCGAGGGCATGCATGGAATGATTAGTCAGGTGGAAGGAATGGCCAAAGCTTTAGGTGCTGATTTTAGTCATAAAGTTGTGAGATTAAATTTTCCTTGGAACTTGCTTCCTCCAAAATTTACTCCAATTTCAAATATAATTTTGAAAGATAAAATTTATTTAACCGAAAACGAAGATTTAGATCTAGTTATTTCATGCGGGAGAAAAAGCGTGATTCCGTCTATTCTTTTAAAGAAAAAAAATAAAAAAATATTTACAATTCATATACAAAACCCAAAGGTAAGCCCTCATAACTTCGATGCAATTGTTGTTCCAGAGCATGATAATTTAAGTGGAGACAATATTTACAACACCAAGGGCGCTATTCATTACATAACCGATTCTCAGATACAAAATGCCGCATCATATTTAAGCGATAAAGTTAAAGGTCAAAAAATAGTTGCTTTAATATTAGGAGGGGCAAATAAATATTATGGTTTTGACTCAAGTCAATTACTTAAAATATTTAATCAGGTAAAGTTAAATTTTAGATCAAAAGATTATAAAGTGATTGTTGTTCCATCAATGAGAACTCCAAAAAAGATTATTGATTTAGCGATTAAAGAATTTACAGAAAACGACCATGTTGTAAAATCAGTAGACAAAAAAGCTTATTTGTCTTCACTTGCTCTAGCAAATAGCGTGGTTGTCACGTGCGATTCTACTTCAATGATTTCTGAAGCGGCAACTTCAGGGAAGCCCATATTTATTGCGCATATGCAACCAAAAAGAAATAACTATAGATTTAAAAAGTTCTACAAGTTATTTAAAGAGATGAAAATTGTTAGAGATCTAGGTGAAAAAGTTGAAGTTTGGGAATATAACAAGATTAACGAAGCCGAAAGAGTAGCAAATATAATAATCAAAAAAATAAATAAATAAGTTTATGGAATATTTGAATTCTTTAAAAAAAAAGTCAAAGCATTTTACTTCTCCTTTTGAACATTGGGAAATGAATGAACCTTTAACCAAAGAATCAATAAAAGAAATTTGTGATACCGAAATTACGGATATAAGCAAAATGAATATAAGTTATGATGGAACAAGAGCCATTGATGGGGGGGTAGGAAAATTTAGAAAAGGTATAGCGAGCGGAGGTAAGGCCATAAAATTTAGATGTTTTATTGCAAAAGATAATTCTAAAAATTTTCCTAGCCTAAGTAATTTAATTGACGAATTAAGATCAAAAGATGCTTACGGATATATTGGAGAGTTAATTAAAAAAGATCTTTCCAGCTCTTATGTTAGAGTTGAGGTTATATGTGACCGTCAAGGATTTTGGCTAAAACCACACTGCGATATTAAAGAAAAACTAATGTCATCTCTTCTGTTTGTTAATCTATTTAATGAATCAGAAAATTTGGGAACCGATTTTTATGATGAAAAATTAAATCTAGTAAAGACAGTTCCTTACAAAAATAATTATGGCTATCTTTTTACAACCGGACCAAATGCATGGCATGGAATGGAAAAAAAGGAAATTAAAAAAGAAAGAAGATCTTTGTTAATAAATTATGTAACTTTCAAAACTGATTGGAAAGTCAAAACTTAGAGTTCTTGAATAGCTTTTACTTCAATTTTTTTCGATTTAAGTGATTTTATACCCTCCAAACAAGCATAAGCGGTAGACATATTTGTGCAATAGGGAACTTTGTTAATTAAAGTTGCTCTTCTTAAGGAAGTCGAGTCATAAACACGATAAGCACGTTTTCCACCTCCCGTGTTGATTACTAAGGCAATTTTTTTTGTATTTAGTATATCAACAATGTGAGGAGATCCTCCGCTCACTTTATTTACTGTTTTGCATTTGATGCCATTTTTTCTTATTGTATTGGCAGTGCCTTCGGTGCCACATAATGTAAAATTTAATTCAACTAATTTTTTTGCTAAATCTATTCCTTCATTTTTATGTTTATCTTTTAAGGAGATAAACGCTAATCCTTTTGTAGGCAGTGAATTTCCAGAAGAAATTTGACTTTTTGCATAAGCAAGACCAAAATCTTTATCCATTCCCATTACCTCTCCTGTTGATTTCATTTCCGGTCCCAGCAATACATCAACATTTGGAAATTTATTAAATGGAAAGACGGCTTCTTTTACCGCAAACATGTTCTTATTTTTATTTATTAAATTAAATTTTGACAATTTTTCACCAGCCATTACTCTGGAAGCAATTTTTGCTAAAGGAATTCCCTTAGCTTTTGAAACAAACGGAACAGTTCTGCTTGCTCTTGGGTTAACTTCAATTATGTAAATCTCATCATTTTTGATTGCATATTGTACGTTCATAAAACCTTTTACTTTTAGTGCTAAAGCTAATTTTTTTGTTTGATTTTTAATTTCAGTTATTAATTTTTCTTTAATGGCGATTGGAGGTAGGCAGCATGCGGAGTCGCCTGAATGAATACCAGCTTCTTCAATGTGCTGCATTATTCCAGCAACAAATACTTCATTTCCATCCGCAATAGCATCAACATCAACTTCCATAGCATTATTAATAAATTTATCTATTAATACGGGATTATTTTCCGAAGCTTTAAAAGCCTCTTCTACAAAATTTTTTAATTGGTTTTTTTCATACACTATTTCCATTGCTCTGCCACCCAAAACATAAGATGGTCTAACTACTAAAGGCAAACCAATTTTATTAGCAATTTTGATTGCTTCACTATAAGATTTTGCAATTCCACTATCTGCCTGTTTTAATTTTAATTTAATTAAAAGTTTTCTAAATCTTTCTCTGTCTTCCGCAAGATCAATCGAAGAATATTGAGTTCCTAAAATAGGTAATGAATTTTCGTGAAGAAATTTTGCCAATCTAATAGGAGTTTGTCCACCAAATTGCGCAATTATACCCAGCAAATTTCCTTTAGACTTTTCTTTTAAAATTATGTTATGTACATATTCTTCGATTAAAGGCTCAAAATACAATCTATCACTAGTATCATAATCAGTAGAAACGGTTTCAGGATTGCAATTAATCATTATTGTTTCATATCCCGCTTCTTTCAAAGCAAAACTTGCCTGACAACAGCAATAATCGAACTCTATTCCCTGACCAATTCTATTCGGCCCACCACCTAAAATAATTACTTTCTTTTTAGAAGAGGGATTTGCTTCGCATTCCGTATTAAACATGAGACTTCTTTGGTAAGTTGAATACATATAAGGCGTGAAAGATTTAAATTCAGCTGCACAGGTATCTACTTTTTTGAAAATTGGCACAATATTTAAGGCCAACCTTTTCCTTCTGACAATTTTTTCTTTTAAACCGGATAATTGAGATAGTTTTTTATCAGAAAATCCTATTGATTTAATTTTATTGAATTCATTAAAGTTTTTAGGCAAACCTTTTTTTAAGATATTATTTTCAATATCTACAATTTCTTTAATTTGTTCTAAAAACCAGGGATCTATCTTTGATAATTTATGAATTTTATGAATTTTAATTTTTTTGCGCATTGCTTCACCAATAAGCAAAATTTTATTTGGAATATTTATTCTTAATCTTTTTTCAATTTCTTTTTTGCTTAAATTAAAAATTCTGTCCAACCCTGAAAAACCAACTTCTAAAGACACCAAGGCTTTTTGAAGAGATTCTTTAAAGTTTCTTCCAATTGCCATTGCCTCTCCAACAGATTTCATAGAAGTTCCCAATATTGCTGGAGTGGTAGAAAACTTTTCAAAAGTAAATCTTGGAACTTTAGTAACCACGTAGTCTATTGTTGGCTCAAAGGATGCGGGGGTTACTTTTGTAATTTCATTTTTTAACTCATCGAGCGTATAACCTATGGCTAATTTTGTAGCAACTTTTGCTATTGGAAAACCAGTAGCCTTGGATGCAAGCGCAGATGATCTAGATACTCTAGGATTCATTTCTATTATTACCATTCGTCCATTTTTTGGATTTATGGCAAACTGAACATTAGAACCACCAGTTTCAACTCCAATTTTTCTCAGACATGCTATCGAAGCATTTCTCATAATTTGATACTCTTTATCGGTTAGTGTTAAGGCAGGTGCAATCGTAACAGAATCTCCCGTATGAATTCCCATTGGATCCACATTTTCTATTGAACATACAATAATACAGTTGTCATTTTTATCTCTCACAACCTCCATTTCAAATTCTTTCCAACCTTCCAGACATTCTTCTACCAAAACTTGAGTTACAGGTGACGCTTCTAGGCCTTCTTTTATAATTTCGAAAAATTCCTTTTTACTTTTAGCAATACCACTTCCAAGGCCACCGAGCGTAAAAGCTGGTCTAATAATTGCTGGTAATCCTATTTTTTTTAAACATTTTTCTGCTTGTTTTAAGTTTTTAACCACATCTGATTTTGGAAGATCTAAACCAATGTCAGACATATTTTTTCTAAATTTTTTTCTATCTTCTGCATTTGAAATTGCTTTAGAATTTGCTCCTATTAATTCAATTTTATATTTTTTTAAGAGCCCACTTTTTTCAGCTTCCATTGCTAAATTTAATGCAGTTTGACCTCCCATAGTTGGCAAAATTGCGTCAGGTTTTTCTTTCATCAATATTTTTTCTAAAATTTCTTTCGTGATTGGTTCAATGTAAGTTTTGTCTGCAACACCCGGGTCTGTCATTATAGTTGCAGGATTTGAATTTATTAAAATTACTTTATAGCCTTCATCTTTTAATGCTTTACATGCTTGAGTTCCAGAGTAATCAAACTCGCATGCTTGACCTATAATTATTGGACCCGCTCCTACTACTAAAATTTTTTTAAGATCTTTTCTTTTTGACATTTTTTTTAATATTGTTAATAAATTCTTGAAATAAATAAACGCTATCTTGCGGACCAGGATTTGATTCGGGATGATATTGAACTGAAAAAACAGGTTTGTTTTTTAATCTAATTCCTTCAATGCAGTTATCAAATAATGATTTATGAGTTACCTGAACATTTTTGGGTAGACTTTCTTTAACAATTTCAAAACCATGATTTTGAGATGTAATTTCTACATTGTTGCTAATTAGATTTTTAACGGGATGATTAGCTCCTCTATGTCCAAGTTTCATTTTTTTTGTTTTTGCACCAAGAGCTAACGCAAGCATCTGATGGCCAAGGCAAATACCAAAAATAGGCATTCCTTTTTTAATCAAAGTTTTAATAACTCGAATAGCATATTTCCCCGTGGCGGCTGGGTCACCAGGCCCGTTAGACAAAAATACACCATCAGGTTTCATTTTTAATATTTTTTCTGAACTTGTTTTACAAGAAACCACATTAACTTCACATTTAAAATCAGAAAAATATCTTAGAATATTTTTTTTTATTCCATAATCAATTGCTACAATTTTAAATGATTTAGTTTTATTTTTTAAAAATCGACTTTCTTTTTTCCAGGTTTTAAATCCAGACCATTTATAATTTTTTTTGGTTGTAACTTTTCCAGCTAAATCTAAATTTTTTAAACCACACCATTTATTTGATAAATTTTTTAATTTACTAATATTAAATTTTCCTTTTTTAGAATAAGAAATAGTGCCTTTGGGCGCACCTTTATCTCTTATAAAGTTTGTTAAAAGTCTAGTATCGAGACCAGTAATACCTATGATTTTATTTTTTTTTAACCAATTGTCTAAATGTTTTAAAGATCTATAGTTTGAGGGGTTTGAAATTTCAGAATTAAAAATTACTCCTCTGGTCCATATTTTATCAGATTCATGATCATCGTTATTTGTTCCAACATTTCCGATGTGTGGAAATGTAAAATTGATTATTTGTCCAGCGTAAGAAGGATCTGATATTATTTCCTGATAACCCGTTATAGAAGTATTAAAACAAACTTCGCCAGTAGTTGTGCTTTCAAATCCAAATCCATAGCCTCTAAAAAAACTGCCATCTTCCAAAACTAAAATGCCTGTGGGATTAATCTTTTTAAGATTATCTTGTGAAGTATGAATTAAATTTGTTTTTAACACCAAATACAACTCATGAGTTAAAGGCTTTTACTATAAAAGATGATTTTGCGCAAGATATTTAAAAGTTTTTAACATTTAAAGATTCTATTTTTATTTTGATTAATTTTTGAATTAAAATTAAAATCACCTCATTTCTAATGTCACTAAAAAATCAGGTAGAAGAACAATTTCAAAATGCTCTTAGGGAAAAAAATAAGCCTAAGATTTCAACTCTAAGATTAATTTTAGCCGCCATTAAGGACAAGGATATTGCTTCTAGATCCCAAAAGAAAAAAGAGCCGATACAAGATTCTGACATATCTCAAGTTTTAAAAAAAATGTTAAAACAGAGAAAGGAATCTATAGAAATTTATAAAAAGAGTAATAGAGAAGATCTCTTAAAAGTGGAGGAATTAGAAGTAAAAATAATTGAAGAATTTTTGCCAAAACAAATTAGCGAAGAAGAAACAAAAAAAATTTGCGAAGATATTGTTAAAAAATTAAATGTTAGTAGCATAAAGGAAATGGGCAAAGTAATGGGAGCTCTTAAAAAGACTCATGCAGATACTTTGGATTTTTCTAAAGTTGGTTCAATTTTGAGAGAAATTATAAAATAATCATGAAATATCCAAAAGAATATTTAGATGAAATTAAAAAAAGGTTAAAAGTATCCGAAGTTGTTGGGAAGTTTGTTAATTTAAAGAAGAGAGGCAAGGAATTCGTGGGCCTTTCTCCTTTCTCGACTGAAAAAACTCCTTCATTTACTGTAAATGATGATAAAGAATTTTACCATTGTTTTAGCTCGTCCGAGCATGGAAATATTTTTGATTTTCTTGTCAAAACACAAAATTTTAAATTTGGAGAAGCCGTAAAACATTTAGCGGCACAAGCAGGTATGCCAATTTATAAATTTACAAAACAAGATGAGATTCGAGAGAAAGAATGGAAAATATATAATAATGTTTTAAACGATTACACAAAACTTGCTCAGCAAAACTTAAAGTTTTCAAAAAATGAAGAAGTTATCAATTATCTAAGAAAAAGAAAAATAACCAAGGAAGACGCGGAGTTATTTGAAATTGGACATGTTGAATTTAACAGTAATTTTTATGAAAATCTTAAAATAAAATATTCAAAACAAGAATTGGAAAAATCTGGTTTGTTTTATTTTGATGAAAAAAGAAATATTTTTTTAGAAAGATTTAGGGGAAGAATAATTTTTCCTATAAAAAATATATCAAATTTAATTATTGGATTTGGAGGCAGAAGTATAAATCAAAAAAATTTTGCAAAATATATTAATTCCCCAGAAACTCAATTTTTTAAAAAAGGAAATAATCTTTTTAATATTCATTATGCAAGAAAAAATAAAACTGACGAAAATTGTTTTATAGTTGAAGGGTACATGGACGCAATAACAATGACTAAATTTAATCTTAAAAATGTTGTTGCAAATTTAGGAACCGCATTAACCGAGAGACAATTAGAATTAATTTGGAGATATTTTAATTCTCCGATCATTTGTTTTGATGGTGACAAGAGTGGCCAGGCCGCAGCAGTTAGATCTGCAGAAAAACTTTTTCCTTTCTTGCAAGAAGATAAAAGCATATTTTTTCTATTTCTTCCGGATGGTTATGACCCCGACGATTTGCTCAACACAAAAGGCGTAGATTATTTTAGACAATTGATAAAAAACAAAGTTTCAATCTATGATTTTTTATGGAATTATAATTATCAAATTACAAATAAATCAGATCCAGGATCTTTAGCTCAATTAGAAAAAAAGTTAAGAAATTTATGTAGAGCTGTACAAAATCCAACTCTAAGCAAATTTTTTTTAGAGTTTTTTAAAAAAAAAATAAACCAACTTACTCCGCATGTTAACTACAATAAAAATTATTCTAAATTTTTTTCAAAAAAAATACTACCTTTAGATAGAACAAAGCTAGCGAACAAAAATACAGAAAATTTATCAAAAAGAGAGCTCAAGGAGTATTCTTTGCTATATTTATTGATTTCATACCCAAATGAATTCTTAAATGACATTGAAATTATTTCTGAAATGAATTTTTCAAATCCAAGTTTAAAAAATTTTTCTAAAGAAATTATTAACTTTTTAACTTCAAATTCTCAAAAAACGCATTCAAGTACAGAAATTTATTTTGATAATCCGGAACTTTCAAAAATGAAAGAAAATATCAAAGTGATTGCGCCTATAAAATCAATAGTGGATGAAAATACTAGCAGAAAATCTATAATATTTTTGTTCGGAGAAGTGGTCGATGAAATAAAAAATATTGATTTTCAAGAAAACATAAGGGAACTAGAAGTAAAATTTGAAAAAAATATGGATAATGCAACTTTTCAGGAAATTGTTAATCTAAAAAGTAAAGTAAAAGGTAACTAAATTAGCTATAGATTTTTTTAAAATAATAACTATATAAGCTATAGTTCAAAAAAATTATTAAAGTGGAAAAGATAATTACCAAATCATTTGCAAGATTGATGGCCAGAGGCCTTCATAGAGGTTTTATAACTTATGAAGAGTTGGGCAAAGCTCTGGGAAAAAGAAATTCAAACAACGAAAACGTAGAGAAAGCTTTTCTTCATATTTTTGATAGCAAGGTAACTCTCGTTCAAAAAAAGTCTGACTTTAAATTAGCGAAGAAAAAAGAATCCACGCAATCAGATGATGATAAATCATCAGATAAGAGTGATGACCCTATAAGAATGTACTTAAGAGAAATGGGTGGTGTTGAACTACTTTCCCGAGAAGGGGAAATTGCTATAGCCAAAAGAATAGAAGCGGGAAAAGATGTGATGCTACATGCATTGGCACAAAGTCCAATTACAGCAAGGAAAATTTTTGAATGGAAAAATCAACTAGAAAAAGAAGAATTACTCGTTCGTGAAATTATCGATATAGATTCCACCTACATGGAGATAGAAGAAGCCGGAACTGTTGACAAAAAAACAAAAGATACAGAAAAAAATCAAAAAAATGATGTTAATAACAAAAAAGACTCAGAAGATAAAGTGGGCGAAGAGAAACCCGAAGAAGAAGATGAGTTCAACGTTTCTCTTGCCGCCATGGAAACAGAGATTAAGCCAAAAGTTATGGAAACATTAAATTCGATTGAAAAAAATTATAACAAGATGCTCAAATATCAAAATGATAAACTGACTTTGTTGTTATCAGGCAGTACTTTCACGAAAGCAAAAGAAAGAGGATACAAAACCCTTCAAACATCAATAGTTGATCAAATTAAGGTTTTACAACTTAGCCCTTCGGTTCTTGAAGAGTTGGTCCAGTTACATTATGTAGAGATTAAAAAAATTATTTCAGTTGAAGGTGTTCTTATGCGTCTTGCTATTGATAATAAAATATCGAGAGATGAGTTTTTAAAGTACTACGTTGGAAATGAAATAAATCCAAATTTTAAAAACTTTTTGGAAGAAAATAAGTTATGGAAATCATTTTTTAACAAGAACAAAAAAGATTTTAATGAAATTCGAGAAAGACTTGTAGAGTTTAGTAAAAAAATAGGTGTTTCGGTTGCCGACTTCAAAAAACTTGTAAGTCGAATTCAAAAAGGGGAAAAAGAATCAAGAATTGCAAAAAGAGAAATGGTAGAAGCCAACTTAAGGTTAGTGATATCCATAGCAAAAAAATACACAAATAGAGGTTTGCAATTTTTGGATTTAATTCAGGAAGGCAATATAGGCCTGATGAAGGCGGTTGATAAATTTGAATATAGAAGGGGTTATAAATTTTCTACCTATGCCACTTGGTGGATAAGACAAGCCATTACAAGATCAATTGCTGACCAGGCTAGAACGATTAGAATACCAGTTCATATGATTGAAACAATTAACAAAATTGCAAGAACCCAAAGACAAATGTTGAGCGAAAGAGGAAGAGAACCGACTCCAGAAGAACTATCTAAAAAATTAAGAATGCCCCTGGACAAAGTCAGAAAAGTTTTAAAAATTTCAAAAGAACCGGTTTCTCTTGAAAGTCCAGTTGGCGATGAAGAAGATAGTAGTTTAGGAGATTTTATAGAAGATAAAAATGCTATTATGCCACTGGATCAGGCTATCAAATCAAACCTTGGAGAGTCGACCACAAAAATTTTAGCAACTTTAACACCAAGAGAAGAGCGAGTTTTAAGAATGAGATTTGGCGTTGGAATGAATACAGATCATACTCTCGAAGAAGTTGGTTTACAATTTTCCGTAACCAGAGAAAGAATAAGGCAGATAGAAGCAAAAGCTTTAAGAAAGCTAAAACATCCTAGCCGATCTAAACAATTGAAAAGTTTCCTAGATAACTGATATCATTTTTTTGTGATAAAATTATACTGGAATACCACAAGCCATGATCCAATTTCCGGATTTCAATGGGGAAAATACCATGCAAATAATTCAAATGCTTGGATTAATTTAGCATTAGAGAAAATTAATAAACAAAACATTCAATCTTTAGATGAAATTAAAAAAGATGATATTTTAATTATAGTAGATTGTGATGTTGATAAAAAAATAGAATTTTATAAAAAGTTAAGAATTGTATGTTCTAAAATGTATTTAATCAATTTAGGAGATGAATCGGGACAGAAAAATGTTATAAAAACTTATGATCTTTTCGATCATATATGGCGAAGTTATATTAACAACAATCACAAAGGTATTAATAAAATTACATTCTTGCCAGCCGGCTATAAGTCGGGGATTGAAAAGGGCACTAATAATTCAGAGAGAAGAAATTATAAGTGGGCTTTTATAGGCACTGCGCACAAGGCTAGCAGGCAAGATTTGCTATATCATTTTTCAAAAATCAAAAGTGGATATGTGCATCAAACTAAAAAATTTGGAGATAAAACAAGTATGAGCTCAGATGAAATGGGGAAAATAATATCATCCACACAATTTATTCCTTGTCCAAATGGTTTTTATCATCCAGAAACATATAGATTGTACGAAGGTCTCGAATTGGGATGTATCCCTATCGTGGAAAACACATATGAATATTACAAATCAATTTTTCCAAACCACCCCTTTTTTACAGTTGAAAAATGGGCTGACGGTAAAAAAATAATAGAGGAATGTGGTGATGAACAAATACTAAATAAACGAGAATTATGTAAAAAGTGGTGGAAAGAATACAAAGAGAAAATTCAACAGAATTTTTTAAAAATTATAGCAAAATGAGTGAATTAAAAAATATAAGAAAGTTAATAGAAAAGAAAAAACTAGGCGAAGCTGATTTGGCGCTAAGAAAACTTGGTTCCAAATACCTTGAGAATGCGGAATATTTAATTCTTCGAGCCATTATGTTTAAGATTCAAAAAAATTATTATTTATCCATAGATACGCTGCTCATCGCATCTGAATTTGAAAAAAAAGAAGAAATTTATAGATTGCTTTCAGAAATTTATTCATATTTGGAGAATGACGAACTAGCAAAAAAACTTTCTGATAAAAAAATTTCCCATTCTGCCCTAACCGAATTAAAAAACGAAATGTCGGGAATATACAGAAAATAAAAATTTAAATTTAAATAAAAATTTTAAAACTCATTCTTATAGCAACAAAAATAACAAGTATAGCCGTAACCAAACTTAAAGTTCGCGTTGGAAATATTTTTAAATTTAAAAAATTTCCTACTTGACCACCTACCAAGACAGCTAAGAAAAGATACCAATAATCTGTCACTTCATTGAAAACTGAATTTTTTGTTAATTGTCCAAAAATTCCAGAAATAGAGTTTATCAAGATAAACAACGAAGCTGCAGTTACTATATGTTTTGGCTTTCCAGCTCTTATCAAAAATAGTATGGGACTTAGAAAAACACCACCTCCTATTCCCACAACACCCGAAACAAAACCTAGCATTCCTCCTATTGTAATAGAAAGAATTGTTGGAATTTTTTTGTAACTTTCCATCTTGTTGTCGTAAGATTTAAAATTAATCAACAAAAAAATCCCCGCTACTGATAAAACTAAAAACAGCAGTATTTCAAATAAACTTTTTTCTATAGGCAAAGAACCGCCAATATAAGCTAGAGGGATAGATCCAATTAAATAAGGAATTAAAAGTTTTACGTTTAAATTTCCAGATCTAATATAATTAAAGCAATTACCCGAGACGACAATAATATTACAAAATAAGGCAATAACAGGAAAAACCAAATAAGGCATGTTCCAAATCAAAAGAAGAGCTAGATAAGTAGAACCGCCACCAAATCCTACGCTAGAGTACAGAGCAGCAGTGACAAAAAATAATATTGCCAACAATGTCATGGTTATTTATTCTATAATATTATTATGCAGGTTAACATAGCCTTACTGACTATAACTGATACTAGGACTATTGATACAGACAAGTCTGGAGCTATTCTAGAAAAAAAAATAAAAGAACAAAATCATAAACTTTTAGATAGAAAAATTGTTAAAGATGAAAAAGAAGAAATAAAAAAAATTATATTAAAGTGGTTGGACAACAAAAATCTTGATGTGATTATCACAACTGGAGGTACCGGATTAACAGGAAGAGATATTACACCCGAGGCTATAAAAGGAATTGCAGATAAAGAAATACCTGGATTTGGAGAGTTATTTAGGCAATTAAGTTATAAAACAGTTGGCACATCCACCATTCAGTCACGAGCTTTTGGGGCTATAGCAAACGGAAAATACATTTTTGTTTTACCAGGTTCATCTGGCGGTGTAACAGATGCTTGGGATATGATTTTGAAATATCAGCTCGATATTAATCACA
>Ga0208764_10000409_pt1 | contig 27491 bp, 23 predicted proteins | sample ETNtaG_18_FD_185762 | JGI IMG/M metagenome (GOLD analysis project Ga0208764, IMG submission 185762) | Marine microbial and viral communities from oxygen minimum zone, Eastern Pacific Ocean - ETNP201302SV91 (SPAdes) (version 2) | ecosystem: Environmental > Aquatic > Marine > Oceanic ... | reverse complement strand
GAGGCGCAAAGACAATCATTACCAGGGGAATCAAGGAGATGGGTGTACGGCCATTCAACGGCTCATAGTAGAGCATTAGCCAACCTGAAAGGTGCATACAACATCCACCAAGACCTGTTTGGATGAGGCCTTGTTCAATGGCTGTACAGCACTCCAATAATGGATGGATTAAGATGATGAGTAAAAGGCCACTCATCGGTGCCAAAAACAACGGTGAAGTAAGTAAAGAAATTGATTCCTTTTCCCAATGTTGACCGATATCAGGCATGAACAATACCATTTGCAGACAAGTCAAAATGAATGCCAATTGTGTGATAGCAGTTCGATTCTCAATTCCAACACTCTTGGACACACTGTGGCACATCCAACCCGTCAAAATTACCCATGCGGCCACATGAAAATGAATCAAGGGTGAGACGAACAAGCCACCCAACCCCTCTGGATTGAAAAGACGCCCATCTTCATTCACCTCACCAAGTGATGCCCAAATGACCCATGGGACAAGTGCAATGATTGAACTGTCCCTCGCAGGTAGACCAATTCGCCGCAAACAGGCAGAAATGACAACCACAAAAGAAACGAGAATGAGGGAATATGCCAAAGTATCGACTGGATTGTAGCCGGCATCACCAGTGATTGAATCCTGTGTATGTGGTTCAATGAAATAGGATTCATATCCTTCCGAAAGAGCGTTGCCTGGTGCGATTTCATGACCAGCAATTGCACCTAAAAGGAGTATGATGGATGTCAGAATCAAAGTAGCTGCGCCACGTTCCATCAAAGAAAATTGATGGTCAGGTAATGGTGTCTCTGTGAGGACCGGGTTATGGACGGCCATGTGAATCGCTCACGTCGATACTTCAAAGCGATTGCTTCACTCTTCTTCGCCAATTTGACGAGCTTCGTGAACTTCGCGGAAAACTATGGTTTCAACTCCAACGTGATCGCGAAGTGTGCGAATAAGGCTGAACTTGGTGAAAGCCCAATTCTGATCATAAGCAACAAACTCAGGAAGAGTGATGGTCAAATCATCACCATCGAAAGTAACCTCAAATCCATCACGACCAGTGTTCGTCTCTAGAAGTGTCGTAACTTTCTCAGCACGATCTTCAACGACCTTGACAATGCGATATTTGTAACGTAGTGTACGGCCTGCGAGTGGGTGATTGAAATCGATACGAGCACGACCGGCTCGGACCATTCGCAGGATTCCTTGCTTACCGTTGATTTCGACGGGGCCGCCGATGGCAAGGCTCTCCGGGTCGCGCACAGAGCGTGCTAGGACATCTTGACCCATTGTTTCAACAGCATTAGGATCTCGCTCACCATATGCTTCTTCAGGGGCGATGTCAAATTCATAATCTGTTTCAGCGTCTGCTTCAGCCAAGTGGGATTCGAATCCAGCAATCAGAGTTCCAGCTCCTATGACTGTGATTAGAGGGGTGTAAGTACGATTTTCATCGTGCTGTTCTGCCTCTTTCGCAACCGCCTCACGGGTTGTCTCGATGAGGACATCGTCGTCTGCATTGTATAAGTCGTAGTCGATGTGGACAATAGAACCGTTTTCCATTTTAGTCACCTACCCAGCATTGTGGGCGAGCCGGCGACCGACTCCCCCTTTATGAGCGTGCGTATGGGGAATTCGCGAGCCCGTAGGGCTCATTCTTCCTCTTCTTCCCGGATTGAAGGCGTCATGACCCAATTCAATGCACTACCGATTAGAATTAATGTCCATCCGGTCCAAACCAAATGACTGCCCGTCAAATCATAGATGACAACGCGAATGCGGTCGACTGAATCTCCCTGTTGCATGAATGAGGTGATATAGAGTTCGTTTGCTTGACTCTGATCAAATATCATCACAAGATCACCATGAGGGCGGTGCCAGATATCTGTCTCCGGTCGTGCTGAAATACCACCTTCATCGAAACGTAGCATACCAGGTGTCAGCGTTGCAATCACTTCACCCTCAGCTTCCGCTCGGACTTCAACTGTGACAATGATTTTTCCATCACCCACATTCTCATCCCATGCATCATCATCTGGACTGGTTGCCTCCAATTCAGTGAATGTGTACCAATAATTTCCATGCTCAATCGGTGTATCCTTTGCAAGCATCGCGATGTGACTCGGATCTCCGCGTTGAACCAATGTTGTAGTAAACACGTGTCCTACCAATAACAGGAGAATCCCGAGATGGGCAACATGAATGGCCATCCGGCGGAATTGCAATGGCTTTCGACGCGATTGAAATTCTCCATATCTCACCCATACCAATCGAACCATTGGCGGAATTGAAAATATAAACAAAGGCAAAGCAAATCCAGCAATCATACCCCGTGTTATTCCCTTTGAAAATTCATGATCTGCATCACCTGGTAATGCACCCCCCATCGTGTAAGAAAAAGCGATACTGACCAAAATCAAGCCACTCAATATTCGCGGGACGTAATGTGGTTTCACGACCTTTCGCCAACTGTATACGGTTAGACCTATGGATGTAAGGCAAAGCAAAGGTAGACCAAAGATTTCGTGCCACGCCATATTGGTGCCGTCTACTTCTGCAAGCAATAACAACCAAGTCAGTAAGAGGAAAGGGGCGCCCACCGCCATTGGCACCCACAATACAAGTCTCTGCTGCCAACGACCATCATTCCAATTCAGTGGGGGATCTTCTTGGTCCCCTAACAAAAACATAGGCGAGAGGAAACCAATCATCCCAACGATGGTTGGAATTACCGATAATAGTGCAGCCCAATAACTGAAAAGCAGCAATGTCACACCAGCAGTCATCCAAACAACACGCTCATTATTCGCGTATTGATTCCACAACAAGAAAGCGAAAACGCCCACAAGAATGCCAACCTCTACTGCGCCCATCCATGAACCGAGAAACGCGCCTGCGATAATCGCCAATGGGGACCATTCCTGCTCTTCAGAATTTGCGAAGTGACGTGTCCCCAACCACATCATACAGAATAAAATGAGCAGATACAAGTGCACCTCAAGTCCTGCACCATCTTGAAATCCCAATTCCAATATACGTTGAATCGGACCCATCGAAGGATCAATTTCACCCTCAGCAACAAATGCATGAACACTGGCCCAAACACCATTGGCACGTGTGACGAGTGTTGCATGAATAGCAAAGAACGCAGGTACAATCCCCACACCCACAAACCAATGATCCTCATTGGCCATACCCTTGGGCAATCTGAGATGTAGAAGAATAATGAGGGAAATCCAGGGCAATAGGGAACCAGTTTCTACTGGATCCCACGCCCAATATCCACCCCAGTCTAATACGGTGTAAGCCCACAACCCTCCTAGACCAACGCCCAACGTTCCAATCCACAATGCGGGTCGTGCAAGGTGGAGGATTCGGTCTCGTGCGGGCGCGCCTGGGAAGATCATTGCAGAAATGGCATGTACACCGACGCCCACACATAGTGTGTAAAAGGCAAAGATTACCGGGGGGTGAATAACCATTAAATCGGTTTGCAATAAAGCGTTTAGGCCAGGACGATTCATCACATCACTGGGGGTGGCACGAAAGGGATTCAACATCAGTGCGATGAGGAGGAGTAATGATGAGAAACCAACCAACAGACGAAGACGAAGTTGATGTTGAGAATCTGATTCTGTCGGATGTTTATCGCCATCGATTAGAATGAGTGCTCCCAACATGGCAACCCAAAGCAGTAAGGGGCCTTCACGACCCGCCCAAATTGCACTAATTCTGTAAAGAAGTGGAAGATCAGAACCCCCATTATTCCACACATATTCAATGCTCGATGCATCGATTAAAAACAAAAATAGTAGCACTGAGAATGGTGACATCAATGCAATGCCGAGAAATTTTCTCATCAGTCACCACCCGTAGTACTTCGCACGACTGTAACCAAATGCAAGCATTGCCGGGACTATTCGACGGAGATATAGGCTGGGTTTCCGAATCAACAACCGTAATCCAACCATCATTTTCCCATGGGGACCCATTGCTGACATTTCCAATGGGAAACATCGACCCATCAATGACATCTCGTCATCGCTGAGATTGTATAGAGCTGTTTTCCCCTTGAGAATCTTCTCATAAGGGGGGAATTCCCGCTTCCAAGCTTTCTGATAAATAGAGAGGCTTTCACCTGAAAGGTCTCCAGATTGAATAGCCGAAAATGCAGTTTTTGCTGCAAATACCGCAGATTTTAGGGCAAGGTGTGAACCACCTTCAAACAATGGTGATGTGAATCCGGCAGCATCGCCCACGAGCATCAGACCATCAGCATAAGTTCGCTCATGAGGGCCAGAAATTGGAATTGTCCCTCCAAATCCTCGGACGGATACTGAATCATCTCTCCACGGAGGATTCGTGATTTCAAGATCGGTGAAATGGGTAGTTTCGATAAATGCATCCAAATCTTTCACAAGGCCTTTCTTATCCTCACTAACAAGTCCAACATTTGCACGACCATCACACTTTGGAATCATCCAAAGATATCCTTTCTTAGCGTATTTTGGCCAAATGTAAAAATCAAGGTATCCATCAGTAGGAACATCATGCATTTCGTATTGGATTCCAGCAATAACTTTGGGTCGCTCGTTCAATTTGGTGAGTTTTGAACATATACCTGCAACCCCTGATGCATCGATGATGATTTTGGCAGAGATAGGGAAAGCTTCACCCTTACCTTCACATCGCCAACCAGAAAATTTCCCATTCGATTCAACGCGATTCATACCAGTCAATTTGTGACTCAGCTTGAGAGAGGCACCCTCCGCAACTGCTTCATCAGAAATCCATTGTTCAAACAAATGCTTTTCGAGAACATACCCGGGTTCGGAAAGACGCTTCTCAGTTCCGTCTGGGAAGATGACTCGTATACCGTCAACACGTTTGCTAATCACTGAATCCGGAAGATCCAGGCCTAGATTGGCAACAGCAACGTCAGACAAGCATTCCCCACAATGAACTGGCGTGCCAATTTCAGCATGATCTTCGATGAGTATCACCGACAAACCTGCGCGGGCAGCATGCAACGCTGCAGAACCTCCGCCGGGCCCAGCACCTACGACGAGAACATCACACTCGGACACCATTAGGGGGGGATACAGCCGATACAGGCCTTGAATCCCACGGTGCCGTAGGCACCGGCGCACGCCCGCTGGATTTGATAGGGGGAACGGTTCCGGCAAGCATGGGTTGGCGCCGGCTCGGACGTTACCTCCGCTCGTTGGAGGACAAGGGCGACCTCATCCGAATCAAGCATCCTGTTGATTGCTACCTTGAGGCTGGATGCATTGCAGATAAACTCGTCAAAAACGGCGGACCAGCAGTCATTTTTGAGCAACCTATACTTGCTGATGGCTCCATTTCAAAATTCCCATTGGCAATGAATCTGTATGGAACAAGGCGGCGAACAAATCAAGCATTGCGGGTTGAAAATCCTCGTGAAATAGGTGAGGGATTAACGGACCTCATGAAACCAGATATTGGAGCCTTTGTCAAACGACCTTGGAAAGCTTGGCCTCTTGCGAAGAAGGCGCTTTCCCTTCCGCCGAAAAAAATTCGAAGGGGGGCTTGCCAGCAAATTCGAATGGCTATACCTGATGTGACTAAACTACCGATTCCTACAACTTGGCCAATGGACGGGGGGCCATTCATAACATTACCATTGGTTGTAACAAAAAATCCAGTCACAAATGAGCACAATTTGGGGATGTATCGGTCCCAAGTATACAGCCCCACCGAATTGGGTTTGCATTGGCAAATGCACAAACATGGAGCCGATCATGCTGCAGCAAGTGATGGGAAAATGCCGGTGGCAATTTGTTTAGGTGGACCACCTGAAGTAATGTTTAGCGCAATTGCCCCCCTTCCCGATAATCTTGAAGAATACATGTTTGCTGGATTATTAGGTGGGAAACGGCTCAGAATAACAAAGTGTCTTACGCAAGATTTGTGGGTTCCTGCCGAAGCTGATATTGTCATTGAAGGATATACCACACCAGGGGAAACTCGGACCGAGGGGCCTTTTGGTGACCACTTCGGACATTATTCACTTGAAGGAGAATTTCCCGTATTGCATGTAACTGCGATAACCCACCGGAAAGATGCAGTCGTTCCAATGACGATTGTAGGGAAACCACCAATGGAAGATGGTTACCTTGGAGAAGCAATTGGAGATGCATTCTTACCGGTGCTTAGATTTCAGCACCGTGATGTACAGAATATGTTTTTACCCTTGGAAACTGGTTTCCACAATCTCGCAATTGTTTCTTCTAAACAACGATATCCAGCTCAAGCACGGAAAACTGCACTAGGATTGTGGGGGGCAGGGCAAATGATGTTCCTCAAAACAATCGTGGCCACTGGACCGACCCATGATGTCAAGAATTTGAATGCATTACTAGACGTATTGGATCAAAATGTTTCGATCCCAGATGATTTGGTCACCATCAATGGCATGGTCGCTGATCAATTGGCACATGCTGCACCTTACGAAGGGGTTCACACCAAACTCCTAATCGACGCATCAACGCTAAGAAAGCAAGATGCGGCTCAGATATCACTTGATGGAATAAAAGATATTTCACAACACCGATGGATTCGTCCTTCGATGCTAGTCGTCACAACTCAAATCGAAAATGGACCTTCAGAATCAGAAAATACAGAACTCACAAATGAAGAAGGGGCAGCATTGCAACGGGATAAAATTTCTCAATTGATGAATTCAATTTGGCAATTGGATAATTCTAATAATTTAAGATGGTTATTCATCACAGATGATAATGTTGATTTGGAATCGGAAGATGCAATGCGCACCCTGTTATGGCAACTGTTCTGTCGATTTGAAGTAAGCCGTGATTTGCACTTCTCGAGTGAGGGTGGTAGAATTTGTTGGGATGCAACCGCACCCATACCTTCTGTTAACGGGAACATGCCTGTACGAAGATGGCCCGCAGTTTGTATTCACGATTCAGAAATTCAAGCAAATGTCGATGAGTGGTATGAGAAGGAGGTGCGGAATTGGGCTTGAAAGAAATTCTCGAATTCGTGAAAATTGAGCATACCCTGTTTTCACTACCATTCGTTTTCATGGGTGCATATATTGCCGGAGAACCTTCGGTAATGCAACTAATCTGGATTTTAGTTGCAGCCATTGGTGCTAGGGGATTGGCAATGACTCTAAATCGAATTATTGATCGTGATGTTGATTCAAAGAATCCACGGACATCCAACCGACACCTGGTCAATGGCACAATGGCTGAGAATACCGCATGGTCATTGTGTATCATATTTTTAGGAATGCTCCTCATTGGAGCTTGGCAATTGAATGGCGTTGCTCTTGCTATGAGTTGGCTTCCAGTACTTGCTTTCGCCATATATCCCTACACAAAACGAGTCACATGGGCTTGTCACTTATGGCTCGGATTGTGTTTGGGGCTCGCTCCTGCAGGAGCTTGGTTAGGAGTTGTTGGAAGTGATTTAGGCTGGGCTGCAATTACTGAATTACACTGGTACCCTACAATTTTCTGGATTTGTCTTGGAGTAATGTTTTGGATCGCTGCATTTGATCTTAATTATGCATTGATGGATATTGAAAGTGATCGCCAAAATGGTATCCATTCATTCCCAGCACGATTTGGCCAACAACATACCTTGCGTACAAGTGTACAATTCACCCTCCTGTGGTTTGCCTGCTTTGCGATTGCAAATCCCATTGACGAAATCACATTTCTGGGTGCAGCTCTAGTCATGTGCCTCATCAACACAGGTGTAATTATTGGCCAGAAAAGAATGGCTGATTTTCAAAAGATGTTCTTTTACACCAGCGTAATCACAGGTTGGGTATTGCTTGGAGGGCTGATGGCTGCATGAGTGGTGAGGTAGACCCTTTTGATCTCTCAAAGGCACTTGAAGGCGCGGCAAAAACTCACCTTGACCCTTCGATTTCAAAGTTCCAATTGCACTCCGAATATGGGTTGGCTGGCGACCAAAAATCTGCAATTGAAAAAACACTTTCGCAATTGAATAATTCACAATCAAGATGTGTAATGCTGGGAGTTACAGGTTCAGGGAAAACATTCGCAATGGCCAATATCATTGAATCATTGAATATCCCCACGTTGATCCTATCGCACAACAAAACTCTATCGCGGCAACTTTGGCAAGAAATGTCAGGGTTATTCCCAGATAATGCTGTTGAGTATTTCGTATCACACTATGATTATTATCAACCTGAAGCCTATCTTCCCAAGAGAGATTTATACATTGAAAAGGAACTCTCAATGAATGAACGAATTGAACAAGAAAGGTTCTCCACAGTGGCTTCATTGGTTTCCCGACCCGATGTACTCGTCGTAGCAACCGTCTCAGCAATTTATGGCCTCAATCCACCTGAAACGTTTTTGCAGCAGCATGCTAGACTTCATGTTGGACAACAAGTGGAGCCGCAAGAAGTTGTCAAAGAATTGGTCGCCCTGCAATACCGACGTGTCACGGGTGAAATATCGAGAGGAGAGTTGCGTTTAAGGGGCGAAGTCATGGACATATGGATGCCCAGCAGGGATGACCCTATTCGCATAAGGTTCGACCTAGATGGTATAACAAGAATTCAAGTGTGTGAACCGGTTTCATGGGAATCGATTGATGAAATTGAAGAAGTTTGGATACATCCAAAAGAATTTTTCATGACTCAACCGGATCGATTTGAAAAGGCACTAGAAAACATTGAATTTGAATTGCAGCAGAGATTGAATTTCTTCGAGAAGACTGGCATGGATTTAGAAGCACATCGTCTAGAATCAAAAACACGTTACGATTTGGACATGCTTCGAGAAATCGGACACTGTCGCAGTGTAGAGAATTATTCAATGCATTTTGATGGACGGAACTTTGGCGAACGCCCATATTGCTTGCTCGATTTCTTTGCAGCCTGTGCACAAACATTTCATAATTCTAAGGAAAAATTTCTAGTTATCATGGATGAAAGTCACGTCACATTACCGCAATTAGGTGGGATGTACCATGGTGATAAATCGAGAAAAGAAAATCTGATTGAACATGGTTTCAGATTGCCTTCTGCGGCAGATAACAGACCACTAATGGCCCATGAATTTCAATCCCTTGTTCCACAGATATTGTATGTGAGTGCAACACCAGGTGAGCGAGAATTAAAACAACTTTGCGAAGCGACTAATCAACCAATGCCCAGAGTAGATCCCAAGGAAAAACGAAAACCATTACTGAAAGATGCCTTGGGGGAAATCCAAGGGATTTCGAGAATGGAAATACGCCCCACAGGGTTGCTTGATCCTGCTATTGAAGTTCGCCCAACCGAAGGACAAGTTCAGAATTTACTAGATGAAATCACTGCTTGTACGAAGAAAAATGAGAGGGTTTTGGTCACTGTGATGACAATTAAATTTGCAGAAGAAGTTGCTGATTATCTGCAACGAATGGGGGTGAAAGCACATTATTTGCATTCCGAAATAGATACGCTGGAGCGAAGTGAAATTATCAAAGCATTACGTATTGGACACATTGATGTCATCGTGGGAATCAATCTCCTACGCGAGGGGTTAGATATTCCCGAAGTGAGTTTGGTCGCCATATTTGATGCGGATAAGGAAGGTTTTCTTCGAAATGAGCGCAGCTTGTTGCAAACAATCGGTAGGGCCTCTAGAAACGAGAATGGCAGGGTCATCCTTTACGCCGATAAAATGGGGAGAGCGATGGAATCCGCAATTTCTCAAACTATTGAGCGTAGACAAAGACAAATTGAACACAATGAAGAAAATGGAATCACACCGACAACCATCAAGAAACCTTTGCCTGTGATGGGGATTGAGGCTGAACAACTCCTAGCAGGAACCGCTGGTAAAGGGGTGACTGGTGGCAAGAGATTTGTTGGTGGATTTACCGGGCAAACCGGCAAAGACAAGGAAAATGATCTGATTAAGAAATTCAACCTTGGTGCTGGATCATGGGGGGATGACGTTGTTTCCAACTTATCACAACCCACTGATGCGGATGTCTCTTTGGATACCATCAGTTCAAGTGAGCAAATAATTGAGAAATTGAAGAAGGAAATGAATCAATCCGCTGCCCGTCTCGACTTTGAGAAAGCAGCCAAGTTACGAGATAGAATATTCCAATTGGAAAACTCAAATTCGAATTGATATATTTAACCCGCCAATTCAAGTGAAGGGGTTAGGTCGCCAAGCCGTTCCCATGCCAATAAACCGAGATGATTTTGACGTCGCCGTCGAAGATTACGATTTCAGCAAAATCAATACTGTTCCATCACTAATCGATCAAATGGCCAAAGCGGGAGGGTTTACAGCAACGAAACTTGCCCATGCCCGCGATATCCTCAGTAATGCGATTGCAAAATCACAATCAGAAGGTGTTCTGAATTGGCTTTCATTTCCTGCTTGCCTCTGCGCGACGGGGACTCGTGGATTTTTCATAGAAGCCATCAAACGCAAAGCATACAATGTCATCATCACCACTTGTGGAACTCTCGATCATGATATTGCAAGAACGTTTCAATCCTACTACCATGGTGCCTTTGAATTAGATGATGTGGAACTTGGAGGACAGGGTTTGAATCGGCTTGGAAATGTGATTATACCCAATGAATGCTATGGTGAAATTTTGGAGAATTCTGTTCTACCATGGCTTCAAGAAATTGAAAACGAGCGGCGAGAAATCAATCCTGAGAACCCTTGGAGAGGTTTTGGGAGTATCGAATTGTGCTGGGCTTTTGGCGATCGTATTGATGATGAAACTAGTTTGTTGCATTGGGCGGCAAAGCACCGGATTCCGATTGTCATACCGGGATTATCCGATGGTTCCATTGGGGCTCAATTGTTTATGCATCGACAGAGAAGTCCTGATTTCATGATTGATTTCTTGGCGGATGAACAAGTTCTATCAGACCTTACCTGGACATGTAGTGAAAGTCATGCATTGATGGTAGGTGGCGGTATATCAAAGCACCATGTGATCTGGTGGAATCAGTATCGAGATGGATTGGATTCTGCTGTTGGTATTACAACGGCTCCTGAACATGATGGGAGCCTTTCAGGTGCACGTTTGAAGGAAGCGATTTCATGGGGTAAAATTCACCCTGAAGCGCCCCAAGTAACCGTTGAAGGGGATGCTAGTGTTCTCCTTCCATTACTTGGTTCAGATTTGTTCTGCTGAATGGGCAATACATTCCATTAAGCCAACTCGCATAGCAGTCATAGGCCTCCACCCATCTGTCCCACAAGCAACCAATGCATCATGCAATGGCCCTAGATTCGGGCGGCGACGTTCGCCACTATATTGGACAGCTGCAGGTGATGGGACTTCGCTGAGTGATTCGATTGTGTGGGTATGCTCCACTGCGTTTTGGAATCTGGACCAAAGGCCTCTGATTTCATCTACAACCATCTTTTGAGTCCAAGCCCTTCTACCACATAATTGAAACATCCCTGAAACATCATTCTCTGAAAGTATTCTCTGGGCAACTTCTGCATCACGAATGTGAACCCAGTGGTAAATTGTATCATCAATTTCTGGCTCTGAATCACCTAAAATCGCGATAATCCAACGATTGATTGGACCATCTCCAGTGGGGGAATAGACATTGATAAACTCGATTTCCAACGGTTCGGGCATTTGATGCACTTCCACTCAATCAGCACGGTTTTCAGCGTGTTGGCGGAGTGTCTTCCGAACAAGATCCACGACAAGATCGATTTCCTCCGATGTAATCTCAAAATGCGGAGTGAATCTCAGGGCATTCTGGCCCCCATGGATAATACCAAGACCATTCTTCCGACACTGCTCCTCAATTTGACCAAAACCTACGACAGGATGTGTGTCGGGATTCAGTTCTGTGCAACATAGCAAACCAGTGCCCTGAACTTTGACAATCACATCTGGGAACTCTGAGGCCAACTGCTCAAGTTTTCCAACCAGTTCGATACCTCGTTCCCGAATATTTTGTCGCAATTCAGGCGTAATACGATCAAGAACAGCAATTGCCGTTTCAAGAGCCCGAGGATTTGTTGTCATTGTATTTCCATAGATACCAACAACGTAGAGTTCCGTTGCTCGTGGTCCCAGGCCTAGAACAGATAAGGGATATTGACCTGCATTCAATGCCTTTGACCAAGTTTCCATATCGGGAGCCTCACAATCCTCAAAACCTGGATAATCAATGATTGAAAGAGTACCTTGGCCACGTAGACCTGCTTGGATTGAGTCCACAAGGAGAAGGCTGCCATGTCTAAGCGTCAGTTGACGAGCTGTATCATAGAACTCTCTTGTCACGCATTGACCTGGGTTACCTTCACCCTGAACGGGTTCAATTGCCATCATCTCAATGAAAAATCCTTCATCCTCTGCCCTGCCAAAGGCATCTATCAGAGCCTGAACATCATTTGGAGGAACCAGCAAGAGATTGTCTCGGTCTCGAAATGTGGCTAGATTTTTGTCGTAACCACCTTTACAGGAGTGGGAAATTTGAGCAGGGCGGTCTGTGCGGCCGTGGAATGCTTGTTCGATGGCCAGGAGTTTGATTGGTTTACCTTCGTGTCTACCTCCAAAACCAGTTTGTCGGTATGCATTCACATCGGCAATTCTCAAACCAACTGTGACTGATTCAGAACCACTATTCATACAGATAAAACGGGTAAATGGACAATTGCCTCTGGTGTGACCTAATTCTGAACGAAGGCGATTTGTGAGCCGCTTCTGGCTAAACGAAGGGGTCATCACATTGGCCATGACCCAATTTTTTGACATCGAATCTATGATTTCACTTGGACCATGTCCGCTCCCAAGCATTCCATATCCGCCGTTATCGTGTACCACAGCGCCTTTAGATGTGATAACCCAAGGGCCACAAGCTGCAATCGCTACATATGGATTGATTGTAGCCGCTGAATAGAAATTTATGAATTCTGATTGAAGAGATGTGACCAATTCATTCTCATCCTGAGCCAGAAAATCAACACCAACTTCATCGATTAATTGTTCGAATGTGTTGGCTGCTTCCGTAATTGCCCGAACCAAATCAGGGTCGATTGCACAAAAACGTTGCACGACTTCATCTGACAAGCCCTTGGTTTGTACTGAAGTGCCACTGGAAAGTTGCCGGATCGTCTCCAGATGATGTAGCATATCCAATTCGAATAGAAGGGCATCCATCAATGTTCGTAAAATGAATCTTCAATCTACCCTGTAAATCAAGAACAAAAGCAACGCATTTACCAATTGATTAAAGAAATTCTGGGATGATAAAAAATCAATTTCCATATTGGCTGATAATGCAACATTATCTGCCTTTTCCAATTGAAAATAGACAAATGTACATTTGGGCGGATTATCGATTTTTCAATTGGAAAATAGTCGATTATCAGCCTTTTTCAATTGAACAACTAATTTAATTTCACGATGGGATGGTTTAATAGCCCATTCGACACGTCGGATGTCAGGCAGGATGGGATACTGCAACAGGAGACGGAAACAATGGCAGATGATAATTACAGAATTCAGGAACTTCTTCAGAGAGAAGTATACGTTGGTGAGAACCTCGTTGGAACGATCGTAGGTGAACGATATCACCCCAACGAAGACCGTGTCAGATCGATGCGCATTCAAGTAAAACCAAACGTCGCAGAAGAATATATGCGCAAACCAGCAGAGCATGCACCACTATCCAAGGAATTGATTCATTCAATCCAGGATGATGGTTCTGTAAAGCTCTCAAAATCAATGCGAGAGTTACAAAGACGCTGGAGAAACACTGTGCGAATTGAAGAACAACTGTACGCACCAGATGAACTTCTGGACAGGGCCGTCCTTGATGACGATGGAATGGAACTTGGCGTAGTCATTGGATTGGTCAAAGTAAAGCGTACATATCGTGGAATCACTGTGAAATTACGATCTGCAGTCCGCCGTCGATATGCGTTGGGAGAAACCATCGACATTCCCGTGACTGCTCTCGCTCGTACTAGAGCAAGATTGGACGAAATTGTACTCTCTCGCACCTACGACAAATTGCGCTCTTTGCCCAGTTACATCCAGATTAACGAAGGCATTCTAGAGGATTGAGTTCCACCGTCATCGTTAATTCGGGGACGCCGGTCGCCGAATTGCTCTGGACGGGTAGCTTAGGTTGGCTGGAGCACCCGGCTGATAACCGGGAGGTCGCAGGTTCAAATCCTGCCTCGTCCACTTTTCCAACTATATACTGACGTTTTTCAATGGGAAACAACATGAACATTCGGCTCTGGGACCAATGCATGGCAGTCGTATCGGGCAGTAATGCAGCCGACTTGGCAGCAGCCCTTGCAAATGAGTTGGGGTGGGAGCATCATCCGCTTGAAGTTCGACGGTTTCCTGACTCGGAAGGTTACGTTCGTGTCCCGCAAGAGAGCATTGAAGCCATTCGAAAAGAACCTGTTGTACTTGTGGCAACAACGTTTCCCGACTCGGGAATTGTTGAAGCATTGTTGATGCTTGAATCAATTCATGATGTTCGCAGTGGAGACATGAGCAACCTGAAGGGAGAAGGTGAACAAACTCTAGACGATGCGGGGCCTGGAATATTCCTCGCCGTCCCTTACTTTGGATACTCAAGGCAAGATAAACGATTTCAAAGTGGGGAAGTTGTTTCAGCGAAACTGCTCGCCCGACTATTGACTAGACGATGTGACGGATTGGTTGTATTGGACTTACATGCCCCTACTGTACTTGATGATCTCGGGGTGCCTGTTGAATTTGTATCTTCGATGCCAGAGATTGCAATTCATCTGCAAAATACGGTAAAGCCCGATTTTGTACTTAGCCCAGATAAAGGGGCCATCGAACGAGCAAGTCATGTTGCCGAAGCCATTGGTTGCAATTTCTCCTATCTAGAAAAAACAAGAATTGATGCGCATACAATTGAGCATAAAGCGAAGGATTTGGAAGTTGATGGGGCTATTGTAGCCATTGTTGACGACATGATTTCCACTGGCGGCACAATCTGTAAGGCCAGTGATGCACTTCGTCGCCAGGGAGCCAAAGCAGTCCATGCAGCATGCACACATGGTCTCTTCACTGGAGGGGCAATTACGCGCCTTTCAAACCATGTAGATGGCGTGCATGCAACCGATTCACTACCAAACCCTAGATCTGTTGTCAGTGGAGCCCCAGCCATCGCTAGAGGTGTTCACGCTTTGATTGAACGAGTCCTCTGAGGTGTTGTCTGCCCCGTAGGGGCGTCCGCTGCGTTTATACGAGGCACGCCGTGCGGCGGCTTACCAAACATGAGGAGTGAATCCAATGAGTGTACACATAGCATTTGAAACAGCGAAAGATGTCCAAGACGAAGTTTACGAACTTGTAAAGCTCGTAGGCAACGGTAATGGCCGTCTAAAGAAAGGAAGTAATGAAGTGACCAAAGCTGTAGAGCGCGGTACTGCCAAAATGATTGTCATGGCAGAAAACGTAAATCCTGCTGAGTTGCTTATGCACATCCCCCATATCTGCAAAGAGAAGAAGATTCCCTTCATCTACGTCGAAGATCAAGCATATCTAGCCGAGGCTGCCGGAATGAACACTGGTGCAAAAACAGCGGCAATTGCACTAATGGAAATCGCCAAGGGTGCCGAAGATGCCTTCAATGGTGTGAAAGGTCACACCGATGCACTCAACTGAGTCTAACTTTACCAGGAGGAAATTGATATGACTCAGGAAGGTTGGCCAGCAGAAGTGGTCGAGGTTGTCGGACGAACTGGAATGACTGGGGAAGCAACCCAAGTCAAGGTCCGCGTGAATGACGCACCCAATCCACGAGACGTAGGCCGAATTATTACTCGCAATGTTGTTGGCCCAATAAGGATCGGTGACATTCTGATGCTACGTGATACTGGCCGTGAAGCTCGAAAACTCAATGTTCGCTGAGGTGAAAAATATGGCGGAACGACGAATTTGCAACTTCTCCGGAGAGGAAATTGAACCTGGCACCGGTGTAATGTATGTCAAACGTGATGGAACCGTGCTTTGGTTCAAGGATTCGAAAGCACGAAAGAACATGAAACTAGGCCGCAATCCACGCAAGGTAAAGTGGACACGGCGCTATGTCAAGGGCGGAATTCAGTAATCTTCTCCGCCCATTCTACTGCTATCGCTGTCTAGGACGGCGGCGGCGTCCTGAAATAGGGGGGGAGGGTCGCCCGGTTCGGTGTCAAACATGCAGACAACATACGTAATGGTAAAACCTGACGGAGTACAACGTGGATTGGTTGGAGAAATAGTCTCCAGGTTTGAGCGGAAAGGACTTCGTTTGGTTGGCTTGAAATCAATAGTGCCTAGTTTAGAACTGGTTGAAACACACTATGCAGTCCACAAGGATCGTCCGTTCTATTCCGGGCTCGTAGAATTTGTGACATCCGGACCCATTGTTGCAATGGCTTGGATGGGTGTTGATGCGATTTCTGTTTGCCGTAATATCATTGGAGCAACCAATGGCCGTGAAGCAGAAATGGGTACCATTCGTGGTGACTTCGGAATGGATATCGGATACAATTTGATTCATGGCAGTGATGGTGAAGAGACTGCTTCCTTTGAATTGGGACTGTGGTTCCCTGAAGGATTGAATGATTGGATTCCAAACCGAGAGACTTGGGTATACGAGTGAGGTTCCAATTGAAAGTTTGAAACTTCCAATTGGAAGATGAGCGTGATATTATGGCTGAAAATAGCCGGCGACAGCCCATTGTGGCAGTATTGGGTCACGTGGATCACGGCAAAACTTCGGTGCTGGATTACATTCGTAGTTTAGGCCAAAACCGTCAAGCAAGTGTGATGGCTAGAGAAGCCGGCGGCATCACACAACACATTGGGGCCACAGAAGTCCCCGCCAAGTTACTGAATGAACTCTGCAGCCCATTGATGGGAGGTAAGGAATTCTTGTCCCCTGGCCTCCTCTTCATTGATACACCAGGTCACCATTCATTTTCAACCCTTAGAACAAGGGGGGGTTCTCTGGCTGACATCGCAATTCTTGTTGTGGATTTAATGGAAGGGTGCCAACCACAAACGCTTGAATCTATTCGAATCTTGAAGAATGCAAAAACGCCATTCATTGTTTGTGCCAATAAAATCGATAGGATTCACGGATGGCACTGTAAAAATGGTCGTTCTGCAGCAGAATCAATGAATGATCAAGATTCTCATGCAAAGGGTTTGTTTGAGCAAAAGTTTTGGCATCTTGTTGGCGAATTTGGTGAGCAAGGATTCAACCTTGACATGTATAATAAAATTTCAGACTTTACCCAAAACATCGCCATGGTTCCTTGTTCTGCAAAAGAGGGAGAGGGGATGCAAGATCTTCTTGCAATCACCATCGGTCTAGCCGAGAAGTTCCTCGAGGAACAACTTTCAGATGTTGATGGGGCTTCGGAAGGTACCGTCCTTGAAATGAAAGAAGAACGAGGACTAGGAAAGACATTGGATGTTATTCTCTATCGGGGCCAGGTATCGAAAGGGGATGAAATTGTCATCGCTACAGAGCAAGGTTCCAAGGTTACCAAAGTTAGAGGTTTGTTTAGACCTCGAGGGATGGCTGAAATGCGCGATGCAGGTGATCGGTGGGATTCAATTGAAACCGTAGAAGCTGCTGCAGGGTTGAAACTAGCGGCTCCTGACTTGGATGGTGTTCTCGCCGGTACAACTCTTCGCGTCCTCCCACTTGATGAAAATCTTCGGAAGGCGGCCATCGATGCTGCAGATGAGGAATCCGAAATTAGTATTGAACTAGAAGATGAAGGGATTGTCATCAAGGCAGATACACTTGGGGGCTTAGAAGCACTAGCGTTTGAGCTTCGAAATCTAGACGAGCCAATACCCATTCGAAATGCGGGGATCGGCCCGGTGAATAAACGTGATTTACGAAGTGCAGAAAACGCGTCTAACCCTTTGCATAGGGTTATTCTAGCCTTCAATACGAGTACTCAGACTGAAACATCTGAAGATCTAGAAAAAGATGATTGCGAAGTTGTGCATATTGGTTCCGACATTATTTACCACATCCTAGAACAATTCGATGCTTGGACTGAAAACAGGAAACGTGAATTGGAAGAAGAAAAGCGTGAGCAAATTGTTTATCCCGGCAAAATCAAAATTCTCGCAGATCACATTTTCCGTCGCTCGGGACCTGCAGTTGTAGGTGTCCGAATCCTAGGTGGAAGGTTGCATGTCGGCCAAAGACTGCTTACAATCGATGGGACAAAAGTAGGCCAAGTTAAATCCATTCGAATAGGAGATAATTCTCACAAAGAAGCAAAACAGGGAGATGAAGTTGCAGTGGCAATAGTAGGTGCAACGGTTGGAAGGGGTATTGATGAAGAAGATATTCTTCTTGTTGATGTGCCAGCAAGTCATGCGAGGCGGCTCCGAAAACTTGAACTGACTTCAGCTGAACAAGAGATTCTCGACGAACTCACGATACTTCACCGAGCAGATAATCACTTTTGGGGCCGTTAGGCCCTTCAATACCCCGTTCTTCGAAAGGAATGGTGGATGAAATCAATGATGATTCTATGACCCCTATACCCCCAACGTTGAAGTACGAATCCGAACGGTCCTGTGATGGGTTAACACCCAAGGTGATACCATGTCAGCAGGGATGGCACAAGCAGGCACAGGCCGCACGAAAGACCTTATTTCCACAGTGAGTCAAATTTCTCATGCGTTGATGGGCGAAGTTGCCAAGGTTATCATTGGCAAAGAAGAAAATTTGCTCCGAGTCTGTGTCGGTATTCTATCAAATGGAAATATGCTATTGGAAGATTTCCCTGGACTTGCCAAAACCCTTCTTGCAAATACATTCGCAAAGGCGCTAGGATGCAAATTTAAGCGTGTTCAATTCACTCCTGATTTGCTCCCGTCTGACATCATGGGCACGTACATGTACGACCAACAAGCTGGTGAATTCAAACTCCGACCTGGACCACTTTTCACAAATATTCTCCTCGCTGACGAGATTAACCGTGCTCCACCAAAGTCGCAAGCTGCATTACTTGAAGCAATGGAAGAAAAGCAAGTGACAATTGAGGGAATTACCCACAAACTACCTGCACCTTTCGTTACACTTGCCACTCAGAATCCTATCGAACAAGAAGGTACCTACCCCCTCCCAGAGGCTCAAATGGATCGATTCCTGATGAAGATGTCAATGGGGTACCCCGACCGTGCCGAAGAGAAAGCAATCCTTGCTCGACGTAAGTTGCGGGGTAAGGATGGTCACGATGTTGAACAAATCACCTCTCCGAAGAAGGTTGTTGCAATGCAAAAGGCCCTGGAAACTGTCCATGTTGACCCGGCGATTCTCTCTTACATTGTCGAAGTTGTTCAACGATCTCGTGAAGATCACCGTGTGATTACTGGTGCTTCACCTCGTGCTAGCCAATCTTTGTTCAAGACCGGACGAGCTTCTGCAGCGATTGATGCTCGAGACTACGTGATTCCTGACGATATCAAGCGAGTGGCACTACAGGTTTGCAGTCACCGTATTGTGCTCAAACCAGAGGCAAAGATTCGCGGTATCACTGGAATGCACATCATGCGGAAAATTCTCTCTGAAGTGCCAGTTCCGGTCATTCAGTAAGGCCTCTGTAAACGATTACTCGCCACTCTATTGGGCGAGTGTTTCAAAGAGGGGCTTGGTTGAGGACATGGTATTCTACCAGAGGTTGTTGACATGAATCCATACAAGATGGTCATTGCAGTCACGAATCAAAAGGGAGGATGTGCTAAGACAACCACGGCTGTCAATATCGCCACAGCCTTAGCCAAAGGTGACAAAAGCAACGGTTTCCCACCGGCCAAGGTACTACTCGTTGATTTGGACCCTCAAGGAAATGCATCCACATCATTTGGTATTGACAAGAGCAAGTTGCATCGAACAGTGTATGATTTAATCATGAATGATTTAGGTGAAGAATTGCCAATCCTCGAAGATTATCTTCTCGCACCCGACATCATCACTGATTTCATGAAAGATGCGTGGAGACAATCAAATCCTGATACAAAGCCACCACGAACACTGGGTGTCAGAAACCTATGGCTATTGCCAAGCAACATACAACTTTCAGGTGCTGAAATTGAATTGGCAACAAGAATTGGGCGGGAAACTCGACTCAAAGAAGGTTTGAGACCAGCCCTAGAAGAATTTGATTACATTATCATTGATACGCCGCCCAGCCTTGGTTTATTGACGATCAATGCAATGGCTGCTGCAAATTGGGTGTTAATCCCTGTTCAAACCGAATACTATGCACTTGAAGGTATGAGTCAACTGATGAATTCGATTAAATTGGTTCAGCGAAGAATCAATCCCAATCTGAAATTATTTGGAATTGCGTTGACCATGTATCAGAAAAGCAAACTTTGCAACACTGTTGAGTCTGAAGTGCGAAGACATTTTCCTACACACGTATTCAAAACAGTGATTCCAAGGAATATCGATATCGCAGCTGCACCTTCCGATGGAGCCCCTATTACAATTCTCAAAAAACCCACACGCTCGAACAAAGGGAGTCAATCATACTGGGCTTTGGCCAAAGAAGCACATAGGCGTGTATTGAAAATTCGACAAAAATATGGGATCAACGAACCAAATCGACTTCGGCAACATCAACTACGAACCGAAGAATAACCTCACAAAAGACCGACACGCTCAAGTTGCTTCGGGCAAGGCTTCACACCGGTGACAACGTGGGTTCTCCGAATATGACCTCTGTGAGCGTTTCCTTTGATGTGAGGAGACAACTGAATTCAATGCGAGCAATGAGCAACCACAAAAGTGTGGATGAGCTATTGACTCAAGTGCTACAAGAATACCGAATGGCGCAATTGCGGGCGGAAGCAGACAAGCTGCGAAATCGCCTGCGTGACATCGGTCAGACTGATGTCGAAGCGCTGATCGAAAAACTAGGCCATTCGCCATATGGTGGTTAAATTGAAAGGACAACCTCCGGCTTATTCTGTCGATGCATCGACTCTATTTCTTGGATTGATGGATGGAGGGAGTAATGCTCGAATTCTTCTTGACTTGGCCGCAGCAAATGAAATTGAACTACATGCCCAGGCTACAGATTGGAATGGATTACTGTGGCTTATTTCAACCGCATTGAAGGAAACTGGTGGAGCCTACTCTGGTGAAGATTATGCATCACTTCGGAACAATCTCCCTGTGAACTTTCACTGAAATCATTTGCCACCATGGCGCTCAAGCCACTGGTGTCCATACCAACGCCACTGTTCCATTGTCCAACCTTCTGGTAACCCACCTGATGGCACAGGGGGAGCTTCTGCTGGAGGTTGTTGTGTATCGGATTCAGGACCCTGTTCAGGAACAGGAGATGCTGGGGTTTCAATTTCCTCTGCCTCAGTAGATTCTTCTGATACAATATCTGCTTCAGCCTCAGTGGAATCTGAGGATTCACTCGAAGGAGTTTCTTCTGAAGAGTCTGTTACATCATCGAAAATGCCTTCATCCATATCTGAATCACTTCCAGACTCCTCATCGATATGATCGTCCCCCCATGCTTTCTGTTCATCAATCCCACCTCGAGTTTCAAACTTGTCACCGCTTTCCCACGCATCTAATTCACGTGTCGCATCTTGATGTGTGTATTGAGCGTCAGGTTTGCCCTTTCCTCGAACCTTTCCGATCATTCGAACAGCACCAACAATGACCAGCATAGCCACAGCCATAACACCTACAATGTAACCTGCAATCACTGCGAATTCTTTGAGGGATTCCATCATGTCGACTTCCTTTTCTTCATCCAATAGCGTAATGTTGTCCAAATCAGTATCATCGTCTAGAACACTACATGTTTGAACATCATCTATGTGCTTGAAACAATGGTCCTCTAGTGTTTGTATTTCTGGATCGGTGTCATTGTAATCACTATTACTTCCTGCACAATCGCGATCTTCGTCAAGCCATTCAGTTCGAATGCCGACCATTGTACAATCACCAAAAGTGGATTCAGTATTGTCATCATAGCCATCACTATCTTCGTCAACACAACCATAACGATTGATTGAAGTGTAAGCATTGACACCTGGGTCATACATATTGGCTCTAGTGCTTGTTCCAGCTAGAGTAGGGCAAGCATCCCCTCTGTAACCACTCAAATTGTCACCATAGTTATCGCCATCTGAATTACGCCACTGACTTTCATCCATGTAAAAAGCATCTGCATTTCCTATTGGATGAGCTTCGTCACCATTTCCTGGATCAGACCACCCGTCACCATCAGTATCCTGACAACCTAGGCGATCTAGTGTAGAACCGCCCGATTGATTTACACACGCATCAGGTTCTGTGGCTCCTGGCTCTTGACTATCGCCATATCCATCACCATCTGTATCTGCCCACTGCGTGGAATCTGTTGGGAATTTATCACCATCTTGACCGTATTCATAGTCGCCATAACCATCGCCATCTGTATCTGTTTGTTGGGATGGATTAGACGGGAATGCATCTGCGTTATCTCCGACACCATCTCCATCTGAATCAATAGTTTCAGTTCCATCATTTGGGTACTGATCGGCATTATCCCCGACACCATCGAAATCTGAATCAATCCACTCGGATGGATCATCTGGGAACTGATCAAGCCCATCTACAACACCATCACCATCACGATCTGCATCGAGAAGGTGGACTTCTGAATTGGAACTAAAGGATGTGAAAATAAAGACGCCCGCCCCTTCTGCTGTACGGAAGCCAACGACTTCCCCTTGAACTGTGAATTCCTGTTCTTTTGTCAGGTTATTGAGTTCGATTGAGAAAACCTTGCCATTCGACATGCCTATCATCAAGCGATCCCCCAATTCTTCAATTGAGCGACCTTGTCCAATGGAACAGAGAACCATCGATTGTTCGCGAACCCAACTGGAAGTGTTGTATACATCCATACGACAATTGTCTGTGAGGGAAAACAACATTGATTCATCTTCACTGGGTTCAATCACCAACAGTGGGAAATTAGAGTCGATGAGAACATCAATCAATGTACCATTTTCATCGTGGATCCGTATTTGCTTATCTCTACCTGATGTGATGATTTCCCCGTCAGAAAGAGTGGTTATACCTGTGATTCCATTTGAATGGCTACTTGTCGAAACACCTGAGGGTGTATTGGCCTGACCATCCCATTCGATTGCATGTTTTGATGTACGCATTGTCACCCATAAGTCCCCATCTCTGTCCCATGCCAATGCATCTACGGGTTGACCAACACTGAATCGATATAGTTCATCCATGTAATCAATTGAAATGACAATTGCTCCATTCGGAGTCCCAATGGCTAACAATTTGTCTTCTTCGTTATAGTCTCCAGCATAGAGTGTGGAATTCGTAAATACACTCCAGACTTCTGCATAACTTCCGTTGGTTTGTACTGAATATGCAATGACATAACCATCAACGGTTGCAACGAGAATGTTGCCATTCTCAAGAGACCACCATCCAATGGCTGAGTAATCAAGTTCCGCCACCTTTCCTGCCGCACCAAGATCTTCAATCGAAGCAGATGTGGTAGGTAATAATGGCATTACGAGCGAACCAAGAAGAATTACGAATACCGTAAATGCCCGCGCGCGCATGTGTGGACGAATGCGCATCCACCTTTGAATCGAGCGCATGGCATGTTCCGTATCGTATCGCACCCCGTAGGGGTGCGCTGAAATCACTCTTCTTCTTCAGAAGTAGTTGTTTTGATTGGCTTCAATACCGCCCTATTTACGGGCTTGAGAATGGTTACTTTTTCACCTGCGGATTCAGCAGTGTTTCCATCTACAGGTGCCAATACTCTGCGAGCAACTGGCTGAAGAACAGGACGCAGTACAGGAGCGAGTGTCGGCACGGCCTTGATTTCTTCAGATGGAACCTCATCTTTCAATCCAGGAGGGCCTCGGATCGGAGGTCCGCCAGCAGGTTTCTCAGGTGCACCTTCTCGAATGAGTTTGCCGCCACCTGGCGGCCCTCTTGATGGCTTCATTACATCTGCGAAATCGGGTGTTTCTTTCGAGGATGGAGTGGCTTCGACTGTTGGTTCTTCATCTTCTTCTGAAATCGCATTGAGGATTGTCTGAGTTAGCGATGATTTTTCTTCAACAACAGGTTCTGGTTCAGAATCAAATTCTTCTTCAGACATTGTTTCTGGTTCAGAAATCAATTCTGTTTCAGGAATTGAGGCTTTGATCGGTTGACGTACTGGTTGCAATGCTCCTAGCCCACCACTAGATGGTTGAGGGGCTGAACCAAGGGAACCTAGGCCACCTGTTCGCTTTACGGGCGCATGTACTGGAGCAGCAAGTGTTCGTGGTGATTCGTCATCTGTTGGTTTTGGTGCAGAACCTAGACCACCTGGACGTGCAAGACTGCCCAATCCCCCACGCGGTTGGCCCAGTGAAGGTGCGGTTCCCGCTGCAGTTCCTGGCATCTGTCCCTTGGCGCCCGCTAGAGCACTCATCCATGCCTGGCGTTTGTCTAATCGACCATCTTTCCCTTCAAGTTCCGCTTCCTCTTCTGCGCGCTTGAGTTCCGCTTCTGCTTCAAGGTCATCCTCAGTGATGAGACCTTTCTCAAGTTCAACACGGAGTTTTTCTTCTGCTGCTACACGGAATTCTTCAGCACGCGATTCAAGTTGATTCAGACGATCACGAATCTCAGCACGCTTGATTGCAAGTTGTGCTTCAATTTCAGCACGGATTGCACTTTCTTTTCTTCGCACTTCGATTAGAGCCTTGTTCCGCATGATTTCTTCACGCTTCGCGACTTGGCGTTCAAGTTGTTCTGCAACTTCCTGCTCCTTTTGTGCACGGAAAGCAGCCAACTCAGCTTCCATCTCCACTTCAAGATCAAGGCTGGTCTCTTGCTTGATAAGATCAAGATTTGTTTCTTGAGCGATTCGCTCATTTCTGATTCTAGAATCAATTTCCGCCATAATTTGGCGTTCAGAGGATTGTTGTCGTGCAGAATACTCTGATTCAATTTGAGAAATCCATTCACCCTTTTTATCTGCATATTGTTCATCCAATTGCTCGCGCAAATCAAGTTCACGATCATGTCGGAATTGACTCAAATGCTGAGTGATTTCTGCTTCTCTATCCGATTTATACTGCATAAATTCTGAATCGATTCTGTCGCTTACTGTATCTTCTAGTTCTAGATGCAAAGCCCGATCGATTTCATCAATAGAATGGGAAAAGGATACGTCAAAGCGCTCCTTGAGGCGTTGCTTTCGAAGGGCGAGGCGGTCTCCATATTCTGAATCTAGACTCTTCAGAATGGAGGTTTGCAGTTCTTCGCGTCTTCGAGCAACTGCAAGTTCCAAATCCTCTTGCATTCTACCTTCAAGACGTTCTGTTTCTTGTGTTAGTCGAGTTTCAAGTTCAGTAGCCAACTCCTGCGCTATTTGCTCCTCAAGACGGTGTGCACGCCTCTCATATTCAGCACGTAGACGTGCTTCGCGCTCGCGAAGACGTTGACGAAGTTGTTGTTCTAATCGGCGACGTATGCCGTCCCTAAGTTGTATCTCCCGTTCTGCTAAACGTGCTTGTTGCGCGTCTTCAATACGGCGTGCTTGAGTCCCTTCTTCTTCGTCAAGACGATTGGCCATCTCACCCTTCAATTGATCTTCAATATCTCTAATTTGACGTTGCATCTCTTGACCTGCTTCGATTTCAAGCCGCTCCTCAAGGAAAGCACGACGGCGGTCAAATTCAGAGTCCATCTCTTCCTTTAATTGAGTACGAAGTTGATCTCTACGAGCTTCTAATCGACGAGTCGATTCTAATTCAAGACGTGAACGGATTGATTCCTCTTCACGAGTTAATCGTAATTTCATTTCATCCCTGAGTACAGATTCCTCGCGCTCAAGAACATCCCTCTCAAGTCTCTCGAGTTCATCTTCCATTTCTGAACGGAGTTCTGCCTCAATATCTGCAAGAGCTCCTTCGCTTTGCATTCCTGCTGTTTTAGCGAGTGCCCCTTTCATACCAGAAAGGCGTTCAGCCTGTTCTTGTAATCGAAGGCGACGTTCCCTCTTTAGAGACGAACGCATCCTTCGTTCATCATTAAGTCGGTTGTCAAGAGATTGTACATCATCTAGAGACGGTGTGTTGATTTCAGACGAACCGGAATTACCAGCCGTATGACGCGCTCTCAATTCTGCCAAGTTATCCCTGCTAACACTCAAGGGTCCCATCCCCATTGCGCAATCGAATTCTTCTGATACTTAACCGCCATAGGTTTGAACAATCTCTAGAAGGGGATTATCAGACCTTACGATACGTCCCGGAAAATACTCCTTATTCTTCTTGGATAGTTCCCCATTCTTTGTCGCAAATGCTCGGCCCCATCATTACATGAAATAGAATGATGATTAGAGATATTGCAAAAAGAGAAAAGGATGTAATAGAACCCGTTCCTGTGGAATGTCCCAATATTTGTATCGTGATCGCAATCAGTAGTAACAACATCAAGACGTACATCATCTTCGCCTTCCACCCTTTCTTGTATTTAGGTAAACGTCGATCTGAAATCATCATCGACCCTGAAAATAGACATCCTGGAAGCAGCAGCCAATCCAACGCCGGGTGATTGCCATCTCCATATTTCCATTCAATCATTTCTGGGCCTAGGGCCTCAGGTTGAACCCATACCAAACCAGATAATGCCACGAGAAAAAGTGCATTCCCTGGACTTGCAAGGCCATGAAACCATGGATATTCATTGTCCGATTCATGCTGGAAGCGAGCAAGTCGTAGCATTGCACAAACAACAATCCAACAACACGCTATCGCCAGAGGAATTGTCCAATACGGTGCAGCCTCTCCCCAACGACTGAACATTCCGAATACAAGTAGGGCAGGGGCGACTCCGAATGATATGGAATCTGACATCAAATCTAGATAACTACCCAAATATCTGCGTTTGGAATATCGCCGAGCAATTGGGCCATCGATTGCATCGCCAATTACTGAAAGTAAGATGAATAGCATGGCACACCAAATATAAATTTCAGATAAGTGGCTGTCATCAACCGAAGCAAATCCATCGAAAGCCAAAATCAGAAATAAGATTGAAAGAGTTCCTAACAACCCATTGCCCAAAGTGATCCAATCGGCGATACCCATCAACCGAAAAGTAGTCTTCATACCTCAACCGAGAGCAAATCAGGGCTTCAATTCTTGCCCGGATTCAGGTCAAAAAGTAACATGAAAAGACTCTGAGCAAGCAGGGCAAGCAAGGCTACGCTTTCCAGGTCGTGGACGAATACGAAGTTGACGTTCACAGGATGGGCATGAAACTTCGACTTTGACGATTTTTTGTGCGACTTTGAATACTGTCGAACAAGATGAGCAGCGCAGAGCGCATGGCCTCTCGTCAACACCCACTCTCAGGATTTTCGGACAA
>Ga0208764_10000408_pt1 | contig 27538 bp, 24 predicted proteins | sample ETNtaG_18_FD_185762 | JGI IMG/M metagenome (GOLD analysis project Ga0208764, IMG submission 185762) | Marine microbial and viral communities from oxygen minimum zone, Eastern Pacific Ocean - ETNP201302SV91 (SPAdes) (version 2) | ecosystem: Environmental > Aquatic > Marine > Oceanic ... | reverse complement strand
GCACAGCTTTATCAAAAGTAGGTGGGATTTCAGTGCTAGATAATATGCTATGGAATGGAGAAGTTTTAAATCCAAAAGATGATAACGCAAAAGCGCTAAGAGAAACAGCGGAACTAATCAAAAATAATCATAGATTAGAGTCACTTCTTTTACCTGTTAGAGATGGTATATTAATATATAGAAAACTATAATTTAAAATTTAACAATGAATGAAATACCAAAAGATGCAATAAAATGCTTAGATAAAGGATTTGTACGCCTTGTTGATTGCATGGGTGGAGATGATGCTATTGTCCAGGCTGCTAGAGTTAGTTATGGTAAAGGCACAAGTAAGGTATCTCAAGATCGCGGCTTAATTCGATATCTTATGAGACATAGACACACAACTCCATTTGAAATGGTTGAGTTTAAATTTCACTGCAAAATGCCAATATTTGTAGCAAGACAATGGGTTCGACATAGAACAGCAAATATCAATGAATATTCTCTTCGATATTCCGAGGCTAGGGATGAATTTTATTATCCAGACCCTAAACATATTGAATTCCAATCTGCTCTTAATATGCAAGGGAGAATGGGAGAGGTTTCTGATGATTTAAAACAAAAAGTGCAGGATTACTTCAAAGAGATTTCCGAAAGAAGTTTTGAAATTTATTCGGAATTAAATAGTGCAGGTGTAGCTCGAGAGCTGGCCAGAGCAATTCTACCTGTTAACTTATATACGGAGTGGTATTGGAAAAATGATTTACATAATTTACTTCATTTCATTGGTTTGAGATCTGATGACCATGCACAATATGAGATTCGTGTTTTTTCAGATGCAATGGCTAAATCAGTTAAAGCTGCTGCGCCTTTTGCATGGGAGGCTTATCAAGATTATGTTATAGAAGGTATGCGCTTTTCAAAAATTGAACAATCTTTACTCGAAAAAAAATTACCTAATCGAGTTATTGATGATATTAGTGAAGATTTAGCTTACCAGCTCACTGCTTCCCTGCACTTTAATAAGCCTCGCGATAAAAATGATTTATTCTCACTTTATCAAAAACAAGGTGGCTCAGACTCTAATGAAGATTTTAATTTAAAATGGGATTCTGGAGAAATCCAAATTGGCAATGTTCGTGAACTACGTGAATTCAAAGAAAAATTGGTAAAATTAAAAAAATAGATCAAGTTGGCCCACTTTTTACTATTCATTTTTAAGGTTTCTAAAAAATAGTCTAATTTAATGTCTCTTTTCAATCGTGCAGAAATTATAGATAATAATTTTATCACCTACTTGAAAAATGACAACCTGCCGACTCTAAAGACAGATATAAAATTATCCCAGACAAATACTACTTCTTCTGAACTTATTTCTATTTTTGAATCCCAAGTTTTGACTAGGCACATGGATTTAAAAGCTCGCTTATTAAAAGATGTAGGTAAATGCTATTACACTATTGGTAGTTCGGGGCATGAAGGTAATGCAGTCTTTGGTAAAGTATTCCCATATACTGATACCGCCTTTTTACACTATAGAAGTGCCGCATTTTTTATTGAAAGATCGAAGCAAGTTGATGGTACCACTCCAATATATGATATGGCACTTTCATTTATGGCGTCTTCTGATGACCCTATAAGTGGAGGAAGGCATAAAGTTATAGGAAGTAAATTATTAAATGTTCCTCCTCAAACGAGTACTATTGCAAGCCACTTGCCTAAAGCAGTTGGGATGGCATTTTCAATTGATCGCGCGAAAGACTTAAAAATTTCAGATCATAGAGCAAAAACAAATAGTATAGTATTATGTAGTTTTGGAGATGCTAGCGTAAACCATGCAACAGCACTTAGTGCTTTTAATACAGCTAGTTGGATTACTAATAGAGGGGGACATGTACCAATTGTTTTTATTTGCGAAGATAATGGTTTAGGTATTTCAGTTAAAACAGATGATAATTGGATTGAAAATAATTTTAAATCAAAGCCTGGAATTAACTATATAAAAACTGATGGATTAAATATTATTGACCTGATCATTAATTCAAAAAAGGTTGAAAAGAATTGTCGAATTAATCGATCACCAATCTTTTTGCATATGAAAACAGTTCGTTTGATGGGGCACGCTGGATCAGATATAGAAATTGGCTATAGAGCATTAAAAGATGTTGAATTAAACGAATTTAATGACCCACTTCTTCATTCGGCTCGAATTCTTATAAATAATAAATGTTTACCTAAAGAAGATATTTTAAAGCTTTATGAATTATCGAGAGAAAGAGTAAATCATATTTTTAATGAATCTATAGAGCGTCCAAAATTACTAAATAATAATCAAGTAATGTCATCCATCACAGCTAATGAGTATTCCTATAAAAGCCCAAAGTATCCATCATTGGAGTCTAGGAAAAAGTTATTTGGTAAAGAGTTTAATAGGCTTAAACAACCACAGCATATGGCAAAACTAATAAATTATGCGCTATCTGATATACTGCTTCAGTATGAGAATACTTTAATCTTTGGTGAAGATGTGGCAGAAAAAGGAGGAGTATATAATGTTACAACTGATCTCCAGAACCGATTTGGATTTAAACGAGTTTTTGATAGTCCCTTAGATGAAACATCTATTATTGGGTTTGGATCTGGATTTGCACATAATGGATTTATTCCGATTCCAGAAATTCAGTTTTTGGCTTATTTCCATAATGCAGAAGATCAATTGCGAGGCGAAATAGCAACTTTACCTTTCTTCTCTAAAGGTCAATTCACAAATCCACTTGTTTTACGTATTCCAGGATTGGCATATCAAAAAGGATTTGGTGGTCATTTTCATAATGATAATTCGTTAACAGTATTTAGGGATATTCCAGGTATAATTTTGGCTGTACCATCTAACGGTTCTGATGCAGCTAAAATGCTTAGGACTGCCGTTAAAGAGGCATACGAGAATGCCCGTGTTGTTGTATTTATTGAGCCAATTGGACTTTATATGACTAAAGATTTACACAAACAAAAAGATGGTGAATGGAATTTTAAGTATCCGAATCCAAAAGAAGAAATTCGTTTAGGTCAGATTGCTGAGTATGGTAACGGAAAGGCACTAACAATAATTTCATATGGGAATGGGTTATATCTTTCCTTGCAAGCTCAAAAAGAAATTGAGAAAAAAATTGAAAATAAAATCAAGGTAATTGATTTGAGATGGCTTTCCGATATTGATATATCAGGACTGTTAAAGTCTATTGGTAAGTGTCGGAATATATTGTTAGTAGATGAATGTCGGCGAATGGGATGCCACTCAGAGGGGGTATATTATCATTTAGTAAAAGAATCAAAAGTACCTTTAAATATTAAAATTCATGCAGCTGATGACAGTTTTATATCAATAGGAAAAGCATCTAATATGACTTTACCAAGCAAAGAATCAATTATTATAAATGCTTTAGAAGTTATCGATGGGTAAACAGCGAATAGTCATTATTTGCCCAGGAAGAGGCTCTTATACTAGGGAAACATCAAATTACTTTAGTAACGAGAATAAAGAGTCCATATCTTTTATTAATTGGATAGATGATCAGCGGAGATTATCAGGGAACCTTACGATAAAAGATTTAGACTCTAAACCATTTAAAATGAAAACTCATATGTCTGGTGAAAATGCATCATCATTAATTTATGGATGTAGCGTGAAAGATTTTATGTCAATTGATAAAAACAGTTATGAGGTTGTTGCTATAACTGGAAATTCAATGGGTTGGTATACCGCTTTAGCCTTAGGAGGAGCAGTCTCATTAAAGAATGGATATCAACTAATTCAATCAATGGGTTCAATGATGCAGGATGATATTATTGGAGGACAGATTATTTATCCCATTATAGATGAAGAATGGAGAATTGATAATAAGATTAAAAAAAAAGTTTTTTCTGAGATTCAAAGAATGAGATCATATATTTCAATCTTTTTAGGAGGGTATATTCTTATTGGAGGGAAACAAGTTTCTTTAAATAAACTGTTAATTCAATTGCCAAAAATTGAAAATTATCCTTTGCAGTTGCCATTTCATGCCGCCTTTCATACCCCATTATTGGAACCAATTGCTAATAAAGCAAAAAAAATAATTCATAAATCAATTTTTTCTAAACCTTTAATTCCATTAATAGATGGTTTTGGAAATCTGTGGTCCCCTTTTAGCACAGATATCTCAGAATTATATCAATATACTTTAAATGACCAGATTACTTGCCCATACAATTTTTCTAAGGCTATTTCTGTTGCAGTAAAAGAATTTTGTCCAGATAAATTAGTACTTTTAGGCCCAGGGAATACTCTAGGAGGATCAGTGGGGCAAATTTTAGTCCATAATCAGTGGAAAAGCATAGACTCAAAAAACTCTTTTATTAAAATGCAAAAGAATAAACCTTATCTTATTTCAATGGGAATAGATGAACAACGCAAGATGGTTTCGAAATAAATAATAATAATCTGTAATTTTGATGATTGATTAAGGATAATAATGAAAAACTTTGGACCAGATTATTATAATATTAGTGATTTTCTTTCAGATGAAGAATTATTAATTCAGCAAACAGCATTTGATTTTGTTAAAACAGAATTTTTGCCATTAATAAATGAACACTATGAAAAAGGGACTTTCCCCTTAGAATTAATTTCTAAGTTAGGAGATCTAGGATTTCTCGGCTCATCATTGCCCGTCGAGTCTGGAGGTGCGGGTGTTACTAATATTGCTTATGGGTTAATCCTCCATGAACTTGAAAGGGGTGATTCAGGTCTTAGATCATTTGCAAGCGTACAAGGGGCTTTAGTAATGTATCCTATACATGCTTTTGGCTCATCAGAGCAAAGAACAAAATGGTTATCTGATTTAGGAAGCGGTGTTAAAATAGGATGTTTTGGTCTTACTGAACCAAATTTTGGTTCAAATCCAGGAGGAATGGCAACAGCTTGTAAAAAAGATGATGATGACTGGATAATTAATGGTAGTAAGATGTGGATTACAAATGGATCTATTGCAGATATAGCTATCATATGGGCAAAAGATGAGGAAGGGATTATCAGAGGTTTTATTCTAGAAAAAGGAATGAAAGGCTTCACTTCAAATGATATTCATGGCAAATTAAGTTTACGTGCATCAATAACATCAGAATTATCTATGGTAGATGTGCGAGTCCCGGATAGTTCAAGATTGCCAAATATTGAAGGTCTAAAAGGCCCTTTAAGTTGTTTAACACAAGCAAGATATGGAATTGCTTGGGGTATGTTAGGAGCAGCAGTGGATTGTTATAATACAGCATTAGAATATGCAAAAGAAAGAAAGCAATTTTCAAAACCAATTGCAGGATATCAATTAACACAAGCAAAGTTGGCAGAGATGCTTACAAAAATTACTGAAGCTCAATTAATGGTTTATAGATTAGGACAGCTTAAAGATCAAGGTAAAATGTCGTTTCAGCAAGTTTCTATGGCTAAGAGAAACAACTGTGCCATTGCCCGTGATATCGCTAAAATTTCTCGAGAAATTTTAGGTGGTAATGGAATAACAATTGATTATTCACCAATAAGACATATGGCTAATATTGAATCAGTTTATACCTATGAAGGTACTCATGAAATGCATACTCTAATAATTGGAGAAGATGTAACTGGACTTCCATCCTACGATTAATTATAGTCGATGTTTGAAGCTATAACAAATAAGTTTGTTCCTGAACAAAAGGAATCAAGCAAATTTTATCGAAATAAAATTGGTGTTTTTCAGGGGTGGGTTTCAGCTTTAGTTAATTTACTTTTATTTATATTTAAACTATTTATTGGATTAATCACTGGCGCTGTCAGTCTTATAGCTGATGCTATTCATACTCTTTCAGATGTTATTACTTCATTAATTGTTATTTGGGGGTTTAGGCAGGCAAAAAGACCAGCAGACATACGTCACCCTTATGGTCATGGTAGAACAGAATATGTTGCTACATTAATTATTTCAATATTGCTTTGTGTTGCAGGAATTGAATTTATTGAAACTGCTATCGATCGGATTCAAAACCCTGTAATTATTGTTTCTGATTGGTGGATGGTACTTATACTCGCATTAACAATTGTCATAAAAGAAATCACTGCGCGATATGCCAAATTTCTTTCATCAAAAATAGCATCTGGCCTTCTTCATGCAGATGCTTGGCATCATAGAACAGACGCAATTTCTAGTTTCTTAGTAATGATTGCTTTAGTAGCTGGAAACTTTGGGTATCCATCAATTGATGGTTGGGTAGGCTTATTAGTTTCATTGATTTTAATTTATACTGGACTTGATATTGCTAGGGATTCTGCAGATGATTTAATTGGTAAACCTCCTGATTCTTCAGAATTGGAGACCATAAGAGAAATTGTTATTAGTGTACCAGGTGCATTAGGCGTCCATGATATCTCGGTGCATAGTTATGGCAATGAAAAATTTGTAAGTGTTCATGCTGAAATTAATGCAAAAAAATCAGCTGCAGAAGCTCACGATATTTCTGAAGAAATAGAGACCAGCTTAGAAAAAGCCATTGGGGTTGAGCCAACAGTCCATTTGGATCCAGTCCATCCAAATAATCCGATGGTAAAAGAAATTAAGTATTTACTATCAAAAAAATACAATAATGATCAGAGAATTACTGATTTTCATGATATAAGAGTAGTAAATACTGAAAATCATCGACTGATTTTATTTGGAATTAATATTAGACTTGGATTGAATAGAAAAGATATTATTCTTTGTAAAGAGGAAATAGCTGATTATTTAAAAGAAAATTTTAATAATTATGAAATAAATATTAAAATTTCTCCACTTCATCAGTTTTAATCATTTGATTTCCTGATTAATAATTTCGCTTTTTGAACCTTTTATATCCAATATAGCAGAACCAGTTTCTCCCAAACCTTTAAATTCGCCTTTTACTATTTTTGAACCTTGATGAAATTCAATTTTTTTATTCATATGGTAACAAGCTGATTCCCAATTATTACGAACAAGATTCATATTTTTAGGAAATCCATCAATTATAGGTTCCATTTGGTTTAAAATTTCAGCTAATATTTTTTCTCTTTGATATAATTTTCCTGAGTTTGAATAGAGTGATGTAGCTGTATTTTGAATGGTTTGATTTAATTCGTCAATAGTTTCATTAATATTTAACCCAATTCCTATCACTATTTTTTTAAGAGAACTTCCTATTATTTTAGATTCACAAAGAATTCCCCCAAGTTTTTTATTATCTAAAATCAGGTCATTGGGCCATTTTAAGGTAATATTTATATTAAAATTAGATAGAGCTTTTTCAATCGATATACTTACAATTAGAGGAATCCAAGCAATTAATTCAGCAGGGATTATTTTATTTATTAAAATAGAAAATGTTAGGCTTTTGTTTGAAATTGATAACCAATGTCTATTATTTCTACCCTTACCTTCATACTGACTATCTGTAATAACAATGGCGCCCGATTGAGCGCCATTGTTACTTAAATTCCAAGCTTCTTTATTTGTAGACCTTAATCTAGTATAATATTCAATCTGCTGTCCTAAATTCTTGGTTTTCAGATTGGCCTGTACCAAGTTTGCAGACAGCATGGTTTGTTAAGAGTTAGGGTCCAGTTTTTCCCTAAGTTTTAAAGTCATGCCAGGACTTAGAATACCTGCATTGGCTTTGATCTTTTCTTCATTATCCCAAAGAAGAATAATCCATGACTTAGAATCACCATATTGTTTACCAGCTATATTCCAGAGATTGTCGCCATTCTGGACTTTATAATCAAAATATTCAGGTTCAGCTGTTTTTGCATTTAAGCGTTCTTTTTGAAGATTAAGAAAATTGTAGGGATAAATCCTATTTGGATTCTCGCCTATATCTTCTTTATTCCAAGCATAGATGTATCTCCACAACTTAAAGTCACCATATTCCTTTTTTGCAATTTTAATTAAAAAATCACCGGGTTCAATCATATATTTTTCCCAAGCAAAATCTTCATAGAGAATAGGCTCTACTTTAAGCTCATCCTTAATGTCTTCTATAATCTCTTTTTTTACGTTTGGTACTGCTGGGCCAGAATCAGGTATATCACTATTCTCTAATTCTTCTGATGAGAATGTAACTTCTTGAGGCTCGGGCAATTCAGCTCGAGTTGACTCATTTGATTTATTCGCATCTTCAGGATCTTGTAAGTCTAGTGGCGGTGCTGATTGAGACGCACAGGACATAATGAAAAAAGAAAGAAAAAATAAATACATTTTTTTCATAATACCTCCCTCAAAACAGTCAGGTTTGTTTTTTTCATATATTGTTTAACTAGCAAAATTAATAATAGTTCAATAAATAAATTGTTTTGAATTAATGAGAAGGTAATAACAATAATATCAATAATTCAATTATCTTTGATCAAATTCTCCAAAGCTATTTCGCAAACTATCTGCAATCTCACCTATTGTGCATTGAGATCGAACTGCATTAATAATATATGGCATTAGATTATCATTAGAGTTTGCAGCAGTATTAAGTTCACTTAATTTGGATTCAACATCAATATTATCCCTATTGTTTTTCAATTCATGAACTTTTTTAATTTGATCAGAAATCAATTTTTCATCGATTTTTTGGAGATTGTTAATTTGTTCTTCTTGCTCGATGAAACTATTTACTCCAATAATTTTTTGTTTTTTATCATCAATTGTTTGTTGATATCTATAAGCACTTTTAGCTATTTGATTTTGAATCCAACCTTTTTCAATAGCTTCAATTGCTCCTCCTAATTCATCAACTTCATTTATTATAGCTTGTGCTTCTTTTTCTAGTTGATCAGTTAGTCCTTCAATAACTTCACTTCCTGCTAAAGGATCCACAAAGTTTGTTACTCCTGATTCATGAGCGATAATTTGTTGAGTTCTAAGGGCTATTGTTGCAGAATGATCAGTTGGCAGAGCTAGGGCTTCATCAAATGCATTAGTATGTAATGATTGTGTTCCTCCTAAAACGGCTGATAAGGCCTGTAATGTAGTTCTAACTATATTATTCTCTGCTTGTTGTGCAGAAAGAGTAGATCCACCTGTTTGGCTATGGAATCGACATTGCATTGCTTTTTCATTTTTTGTTCCAAATCTATTTTTCATTATTTTTGCCCATAATCTTCTTGCTGCTCTAAATTTGGCGATTTCTGTTAAAAGATCATTATGAGCATTAAAGAAAAAGGAGAGATTGGAGCCAAAGTTATCTATTTTTAATCCCGCGTCCAGCGCAGCCTGCACATAAGCAATTCCATTGGAAAATGTAAAAGCTAACTCTTGAGCAGCAGTTGAGCCTGCTTCGCGTATATGATAGCCAGATATTGAAATTGTATTCCATTTAGGAACATGTGTAGAGCAAAATTCAAATATATCTGTTATAAGTCGAATAGATGGTTTAATAGGATAAATATATGTTCCGCGTGCTATATATTCTTTAAGAATATCATTTTGGATTGTTCCTCTCAGTTTATTTGGTTCAATATTATTTTTTTCAGCAGTAACAATATACATGGCTAAAAGAATAGCTGCTGTTGAATTTATGGTCATCGATGTTGATACTTGGTCCAATGATATATTTTTAAACAGAGTTTCCATATCTGAGATAGTACTTATGGGTACTCCTACTTTACCTACTTCGCCATTTGCCATTGGATGATCAGAATCATATCCTATTTGTGTAGGTAAATCAAATGCGATTGATAATCCAGAAACACCCTTACTAATTAAAGATTGATATCTTTCATTTGATTGTTTTGCTGATGTAAAGCCAGCATATTGGCGCATCGTCCAAAGTTTTTCTTTATACATATTAGGATAAATACCTTTTGTAAATGGATATTTTCCAGCTTTTTCACTCATAAGAATTTTTGATCCCTAGCTTATTTATAAGACTCATTTTATACTTCGTTCTTTTTTAATATTTTGATATGCATTATTTACTGATTTGAATTTTTCTTCTGCAATATTTTTTAATTCATTTCCTAGGTGACTTACTTTATCAGGATGATACTTTATAGCCATTTTTCTGTAGGCTTTTTTAACCTCATCATCTGTTGAATTTGGGTTAATTTCCAAAATACTATAATCTGAGATTGTATTATGAACGAACATAGCCTTGATTGAATTAAAATCATTTATATTTATATTTAAATATCCACTTATTATTCTAATAAGATTTATCTCATTAGTATGTGCCTGACCATCTGCATTTGAGAGCCCAAAAAGGATATGGACTAATTCCAATCTACTTGGATGATCCATTGAACGTACAATTTGTTTACATACATCTCGAAGTGGATAATCTTGTTTGATTATATCCTTAAATAAAATCATAAAATTTTTCACTTGGTCCTGAGAAAACTGTTTAGATAAAAAATTCTTAACAAAATTTAATTCAGATCTCAACATTTTATTATCTGCTTTCATTACAGCTCCAAATAGAACTAATAAGCATACAATAAAATCACCGGGTTGTGTATTTGGATATTGTCTTTTTTGGTAACTTGATCCATAATTATTCATTGATTGACCAGTTATACCTGCCAATGAATAACCAACAATAGCTCCAATTGGTCCTCCTAAGACCCAACCAAGCCCTCCCCATAATATCTTTTTTCCGACGCTCAACTAATTTTTCCTTTCAAGAGTTAAGAAGTTAATACAATTTTCAGTCCGATTAGAACGTTGAACAACTAACATTAGTATCAATTTGGAAGAATCAAAAATAACTAAAGCTGCACTTTGGTGGCATCGTTTTCGAAATAAAAATAAGGCTAATAATAAAAGTTTAGGTGTTTCAAATAATGGCGAAGTTCCTAAAAGTTTTTTAATTATCCTTCCAGAGCATTCAACGGAAGCTGATTTAGCTAATCGTTTTATTTCATCAATGAAAAATGCTTTAGGTCCAAAGAGATCAAAGCAAATAAAAATATTAGGCAGTTCAGTTGTAGGTAATTTCTTAGATCTTAATGAATTTCATGATTTTATTCTTTATACAGAAGAAGATTTAAATAAATTGGGGTTGCCAGACAAAGAATTAATTTCAGCATGTAATCAAATTGAAGTGGATGCTATCTTAGATTTAAATCAAGATTTTTCTTCTATTTCTGCAACTTTGTGCGCTGAAGTTCCGGCTCCTCTAAAATTGGGTTTTTATAGCGATCAAGGAGAAAGTTATTATAATATTATGGTTAGAAGAACTGGAGAAGAATTGGCAGAGAGCGGATTTAAGGAAATATTTCAAATAATAGGAATTGGATGAATATTTACGTTTTTGAAGATCAAAAATCTCTAAATTTTGAACCATTGTCTCTCACTAGGCCAGTATTTGATATTAGAATAGGTTCAGAGACTTTTTTAGAAAGAATACAATTTCTATTTTCTAATTCAGATATAACGATCTTTGTTAGAAAAGATCTTGAAGAAATTACGAGAGATAAATATCCTAATTTTAATGTCAACCCTCAATCTGTAGATGATGGATTATGGTTATTGGGGAATGTTATTTGGGAACAAGATGATTTATCAAATCTAACTGAGGAAAATTCTATTTATTACTATAAGAATAATTTTGTTGCTGCAAATCTAAATAGTGACCAAGGGAATCAATGGTTAAGAGATGGTGGGCCTATAGATTTGATTCCAGAAGTAAAAAATAAAAATAGTATAGAAGTGAGCTTTTGTAAGTATTTGTGGGAAATAATTGAAAGTATTCCAAATACAATTAGCTATGAATCTAATTACTTTCAAAATGATACAAGTTCATCGAAAGATTTTGATACCGTTCATTTTGACTCAAAAAATCTTTTTGCAAAAAAATGTTCTATCCAGAAAAATGTATTTTTTGATACTAGTGAAGGTCCTATTTTAATTGAAAATGGTGTTGAGATTAGGGGACCATCTTATCTTGAAGGTCCACTTTATATAGGATCAAATACATTTATTAAGCCATTGACTCAAATAAAAAAATCTGTAATTGGACCTTCATGCAAAATTGGAGGAGAAATTGATTCAGTTATTATTCAAGGATATACTAATAAATTCCATGAGGGTCACCTCGGTGATTCATTTTTAGGTGAGTGGATAAATTTAGGAGCAGGTACTATAAATAGTAATTTGAAAAACAATTATGAATCGGTAAAAGTTCAAATAAATGATCAAAGTGTTGATACTGGAGAAATACATCTCGGATGCTTTATAGGTGACCATGTTAAAACTGCAATTGGAACATTAATTAATTCTGGTACTGTGCTTGGTCCATGTACAATGATTGCCACCGATGGTTTTTTTCCTAAAACAATTAAACCTTTTACTTGGTTTGTAAAAGGAAAGCATCGTGAAGTTCTTTTTGAAAAGTTTATTAAAACTGCGGAGATTGTAAAGAGTAGAAGGGGAGAAAAACTACTTGTTTCAGAAAAACAATTACTAAAAAAAATAAAAATTAGTTGTAAAAGTGATTGACGTACTATTTAGCCCCGATTATATTCGTTTCCTATTTTAGAGGAAAAAATTAATGTTAGAAGGTATAATATGCCCCGCATGTGAGGCGACTTTAGAAGAAGCAGATATTCGAGTATCGTTAACATGTAAAATGTGTAAAACAGATCTCCAAGATCGTCGATTTCTGGATTTTCTTGAATTTCTAATGGCAAATGGAATGGTAGAAGATTTAGATTTTTTTGATCAAAAAGTCTACAGTGAAGATGTTGAAAGACTGGAACCTGACGATGAAGAAGATGTTGACCCTAATGATTTTGAGAAGAAAAAAGACATCTTTAGTTTATATGAATCTGAAATGGAAATGTATAAACAAAAGGCAGAAGATGAAGAAATTAAAGGATATGAAGATTTTGAAGGCATTGAAGAAGAATGGGAAGATTTTAACAAAAGGGGTACAAAAAAATCGGGTAGTGGAAAATAATTATGAAAGAAGATAAAAACATACAACAGATAAATATTGAATTGAATCAGGAAATTAGCGAAGGAGAATATGCTAATTTTGTCGTTGTTACACATTCACCAGCTGAGTTTGTAATGGATTTTACAAAAATTTTACCAGGCGTTACAAAGGCAAGAGTCCATTCCAGAGTAATTATGGCCCCTCAACATGCTAAGGCATTTTTAGCCGCGTTAGGTGATAATATAAAAAGGTTTGAAAAGTCAAATGGAGAAATAGCACTTTCAGAGAAAGATGGTTTTGGTGATTATCCACTAAATCCTCCTGATGGATCTTTGCCAAATTAATAGATTACCCATTTACTTCCTTTTTTTATTTCCCGCATTTTAATTATAACCCACATACTTAATACTGCCCAGGCTAACCCATATCCTAATAATCCTCCAAATATAATGTCAGCAGGATAATGTACGCCTACATATACTCGGCTAAATGCAACTAGACTGGCAATTGTAAAGAATATTTTTTTATTTTTTGGGTAAAAGTATGATAATACTACTGCTGCAGAAAAAATATTAGCTGCATGTGAAGAAACAAATCCGTATTTACCACCTTTTCCCATGAGAATTCTTATTCCATCAAGCATTTCATGGCTAGGTCTCAAGCGGGCAAAAAAAGGTTTTAATACTTGCGCAGATGAAAAATCTGCTAATGAAACTACTATTATTAAAATTACTGAAGTAATTTGTCCTCTTCGGCCTCCTTTTAGTGATAAATATAAAATTAGGCAAAGGATAGGTATCGCCCAAATATCTTGATCAGTAATTATTGGCATTATTATATCAAATAACGGATTTGCAGTGGTAGAATTAAAGAATCGAAATACAGTTTTATCTAAAATGATTAAATTTTCTAACATTTCTAACATTAGTTTATTAGGTATTTTTGATTGAAGAAAAAATACTTGACCAATTTTGAAGTAAGAGATAAGTTGTTAGTATATTTTGTAGGACTGCTTTTAAGGAATACTGGTTGTTCCCCCGCTCCCAGGATTCCAGCGGTCCTGCTTTTTTTATACCATATTAAAATTTTATGTTGCAAATGATACATGCAATTACTTTTTACGTTCTATATATCTCTTTATCGACCATAAAAAAATAATAGTACCTACAAAAAAAAGTATATTGCCAAGGATAATTGAAGCGAGTGAACTCATAATGAAATATAATTATGATTAGATATCTTTTACTAGATATCAGAAATAAAAAATCATTCAAGAGAAGTTGTTTTTAAAGCTTAATTCATTTAAATAAATTAAAAGGCCAAATAATACTAGTATAATTAAAGTAATTAATGATGACATTTAAATTTGAGAAAGATGAGAAAATACCAAAAAAAATCTTAGAATCTATTTGGTCTCAGCTAAATGAAATAAAAGATGGGGTGAGTCGTCCATCAAATCATGATATTAGTAAAATTTCAAAAGTTGGTGTTTTAGGATCAGGATTAATGGGGCACGGAATCGCTTACGTAAGTGCTCTCGCAGGCATAGATGTTATTATGACAGATGTATCTCAAGATATTGCGAATAATGGTTTAGATAGGATTAATAAAATACTCAAGCAAGGATTGAGTTATAAAATTCTTGATCAAGAAAGAGTAAATCATATTTTAAATAGAATAAATCCCACTAATGATTATAGTAAGCTGAACGAATGTGATATTATTATAGAGGCTGTATTCGAAGATAGAAAATTAAAAGGCAAAGTAACTAAAATATCAGAACATTATTTAAACTCTGATGGTATTTTTGCTTCAAATACTTCTTCAATTCCTATATCAAGATTAGCGAAGCAATCAATTAATCCAGAGAAATTTATTGGAATTCATTTTTTTTCACCAGTCCATAAAATGAAATTGGTTGAAATTATTAAAGGTGATAAGACCTCTCAAGAAACTTTGGCGAAGGCATTTGATTATGTTTTGCAAATTGAGAAGATACCGATTGTGGTGAATGATAGTAGAGGTTTTTATACATCAAGAGTATTTGAACGATATACAAGTGAAGGTATGGCACTTATTGCTGAAGGAAACCCTGCACAGAATATTGAGTCCGCAGGAAAAAAAGCTGGATATCCAGTGGGTCCATTAGCCGTTGTTGATGAGATAAATATAGGTTTAGCTGCAAGTATTAGAGATCAGATGTGGATAGAACTAAAAACTGAAGGGAAAGAATTACCTATTGGACCATGGGATAAAGTAATAGATTTTATGGTTGATAGTGTTAAGCGTACTGGACGTGCTGGAGGAGGAGGATTTTATGAGTACCCTAAAAATGGTAAAAAATATCTTTGGCCAGATCTTGAAAAACATTTTCCTGTTTCAAAAAAACCATTGTCTGAGGCAGAAATGATTGAACGATTTTATTTCATTCAAGCTATAGAAACAATTCGATGTTATGAAGAAAATATACTTAGATCTGTGGCTGAAGCAAATATAGGTAGTATACTTGGATGGGGATTCCCTGCATTTAAAGGAGGTACGCTCCAGTTCGTAAGTGATTATGGTATTAATAATTTTAAAACAAGAGCAAAAGATTTATCCAATATTTATGGAGAACGATTTTCTCCACCAAGATTATTAGATGAAATGATTGAAAAAGGAGATGTTTTTTAAATAAAATGAAAAAACAACTTGATCGTTCATTTATTGGCAGAAAATATGATCCAGTCATATTTAATGTAACTGAGGAAAGAATTAAACTATTTGCTGAAGCAACAGGTCAAACTGATCCACTATATTATGACTTAAATTATGCAAAAAGAGAGGGGTGCCCTTCTCTACTTGCACCACCAACATTCTTGACAACTGTTGCATATGAACAAGAAGACCCATATAAGTATATTAGAGACTTAAATATAAATATGGGTCGATTCCTCCATGCAAATCAGGAGTACTCATATTTTTTAAAGGTTTATGGAGGTGATACAATAACAATGTATCAAGAAATAGGAGATATTTTTGACAAAAAAGATGGTCAACTACAATTTATTGTTTTTAAATCAACCTACTTAAATCAAAATGAAAAAATTGTTGCTAAAGCAAAATCAACATTGGTGGTAAGATAAAATCATGTTATGGAACTATAAGGACTGTAAAATTGGTGATCAAATTCCCCCACTAGAAATAGATGCTTTACAACAATCTGATTTGATTTTATATGCAAAAGCCTCTGGAGATCATAATCAAATACATACTGATCCTATTTTTGCAAAAAAATCTGGGTTACCTAATGTTATTGCCCATGGAATGCTAGTGATGTCTTTTTTGGGTAGAATGCTAACTAATTTGGTGCCACATTCAAATATTGTAAACTTCAGTGTTCAGTTTTCTAATATGACACATTTAAATCAAGCCTTGGTGTGTAAAGGTAAAGTAGTAGAAAGAAGTTTAGTAGATAACAAAGAAATGATTAGGGTTAAGTTAATCGTGGAAGACATGGAAGGTCAAAAAAAGCTATTGGGGCACTCTTCAATACGTGTTGAATCATGATAAAAAATGATAAATCAATAAGGATTGGCTGTGCATCAGCATTTTGGGGAGATACTTCTTCTGCAGCTTATCAGCTAATTAATAAAGGTAATCTAAATTATTTAGTTTTTGATTTTCTAGCTGAAGTAACTATGTCAATATTAGCAAGAGCAAAGATGAAAAATCCTGATATGGGATATACTCCAGATTTTATTAATCAGATTGCTCCACATTTAACTGAAATAAAAAAGAAAAATATCAAAGTAATTAGTAATGCTGGTGGTATTAATCTGGAAGCATGTAGAGATGCTCTTAAAATTGAAGCAGAAAAATTAAATATAGATTTAAAAATTATTTTGGTTCGAGGTGATAATATTATAGAACGCAAACAAGAATTACAAAATATGAAAATTCGGGATATAGATAACGGTGAGACGTTACCAGATAAAATCCTTAGCATGAACGGCTATTTAGGTGCGACGCCTATCCAAGAAGCATTAGCTAATGGAGCTGATATTGTAATTACAGGTCGTTGTGTTGATACTGCTCTTGTTTTAGGGCCACTTATGCATGAGTTTAATTGGGGGGCAAAAGATTATAATTTATTAGCTGCTGGTAGTTTAGCAGGGCATATTATTGAATGTGGAGCTCAATGTACAGGTGGAAACTTTACGGATTGGCATTTAATCGATGAATTTGAAAATATGGGGTTTCCCATAGTTGAAGTTCAAAAAAATGGAAATTTTGTTGTTTCTAAACCAGAAAGGACCGGCGGTCTAGTAAACTTTGGCACAGTAGCAGAACAATTTCTTTATGAAATTGGAGATCCTAATGCATATATATTACCTGATGTAGTTTGTGATTTTTCTAAAGTAGAAATAAAAGAAATTGGTCATAATCAAGTTTCAGTATCTGGATCAAAAGGATTAGCTCCTAGCGAAACTTATAAAGTTTCTACTACATATAAAGATGGATTTCGGGTAGCTGCTACATTAGTCATTGGTGGAAAAAGCGCTTTAAAAAAATCAGAAATTGTTAGTGAAGCGATTTTATCAAAGACAAATAAAATCCTTGATCAAAAGGGAATAGATAGAATTAAAGAAACTTCGATATCTATTTTAGGTACTGATTCTATTTATGCACCAAAAGAACGTGCAGTTAAATCAAGAGAGGTTGTTCTCAGAGTAATGGCGATTCATGATATAAAAGAAGCACTTGTTATTTTTTCACGCGAAATAGCACAAGCTTCAACAGGGATGGTTTCAGGTGTAATGAATTTTTTGGGCGGAAGACCTTCCGTTTCTCCATCCATAAAGCTTTACTCATTTTTATTGGATAAATCATTTTTTAAAATTGAACTGGATATTGATGGATTTTTGACCCCAGCTAATATCACATTAGATGGATCTTATAAATATAATGAATCAGATAATAACGAAATAATCTATGAAGATATTGAAACTGATTTCAGTGTGCCATTACAACAGCTTGCCTTTGCAAGGAGTGGGGATAAGGGTGATCATGCGAATATTGGTGTCATTGCTCGAAAACCCATTTATTTACCCTACATACGAAATGGTTTAAAGCCAGAAATTATTGCTGATTATTTTTCACATTTATTGAATGGAGAAATAAATATATGGGATGTGCCGGGTATTAGTGGACTAAATATTTTACTTAGGAATTCATTAGGTGGAGGTGGAATGTCAAGTTTAAGAATTGATCCACAAGGGAAAGCCTATGGGCAACAGCTATTAGAGATACAAATTCCAGTAAAAAAAGAAATTCTAGATTAAGTAGAAAAGAAATTAATAGGAAAAAAAGATGTCTATATTTAATTCAAAAGTTGATTCAGAATCAAATCAGTTTGCTCAAAATAGCGATGATATGTTGAATCTTATTAAACAAAGAAAAAATATATTAGATCGTTCTAGAGAAAAATCTGATGAAAAAAAACATCGATTTCAAGAGCGAGGACAATTAACTCCTCGTCAAAGATTAGATGCTTTAGTTGACCCTGATTCTGAATTTTTAGATTTATATAGTATGGCGAATTATTTGGTTCAAGACCCAGATCCCGAAACGAGTATTGCTGGGGCAAATATGATAGCGGGCATTGGTTTTGTGAATGGTACTCGTTGCATGATTTTAGTAGATGATAGCGGTATTAGTGCTGGAGCTGCAACAGATAAGACAATTGGAAAGGCATTGGGATGTATAGATATTGCTATGAAACAAAAATTGCCATTCATTCATTTAGTTGAAAGCGCCGGAATTAATTTACTTAATTATACGGTTGAATTTTGGGCAAATTTTGGAGCTTTTTTCTATGGTAAAGCACGATTAAGTGCAGCAGGAATTCCCACCATAGCTGTTTTACATGGTATGTCTACGGCAGGAGGTGCCTACCATACTGGGATGAGTGATTATGTTATTGGTGTAAAAAATAATGGGACGGCTGCTTTGGCTGGCTCAGCTTTATTAAAAGCAGCTACCGGTGAAGATGCAAGCAATGAAGAATTAGGTGGCGCTGAAATGCATTCTGTCATTACTGGATTGGTAGAATATTTGGCAAAAGATGATTCAGAGGCATTAAATATTGCTAGAGATCTAGTAAACAAACTTAATTGGCAAGTACCTAATCAAGAGAATCAGTTAATTCCATTTACTGATCCAAAATACAATATAGATGAGATCCCAGGAATTGTTCCCATTGATTATAAACGGGGGTATGATATTAGAGAAGTGATAGCAAGAATTGTTGATGGTTCAGATTTTATGGAAATAAAACCGCGATTTGGTATAACCATGGTTTGTGTTCAGGCAGAAATTGAAGGACATAAATGTGGCATATTAGCTAATAATGGACCAATAGATACGCAGGGCGCAAATAAAGCAACTCAATTTATTCAGCTATGTGATCAAATAGATATACCATTAATTTTTTTAAATAATGTAACTGGTTATATGGTTGGGAAAAAATATGAACAAGCGGGAATGATTAAGCATGGTTCCAAGATGATTCAGGCTGTATCAAATGCCAAAGTTCCTAAGATCACAATTTTTGCAGGTGCAAGTTTTGGAGCTGCAAATTATGGAATGTGTGGTCATGGATACAATCCTGATTTTCTTTTTTCATGGCCTAATGCAAAAATAGGAGTCATGGGTGGAAAACAAGCTGCATCTACAATGAGACAAGTAATGGAAGTATCTGCAAAAAGAAAAAATGAAGAATTGGATACAGAAAAATTGGAAAATAAAGAAAAACAAATGGTTGAGCATTATGATAAACAGTCCGATATTTTTTATGTATCAGGATGTTTACTTGATCAAGGTATTATTGATCCCCGTGATACTAGAAAAATTCTTAGTTTTACTTTACAAACCTGTAAAGAAGCAAAAAGTAGAACACTTAAGCCTAATAGCTTCGGTGTCGCACGTATGTAATTAATGAGATTAAGGAGATTTTATGGCTCAATTGCCTGAAACAAAACATTCTATAATTGAATTAAATGAAAGTTGGTTAACTTTTTGGTTTAATCGGCCAGATAAAAGAAATGCACTTTCTAATGATTTGATTGAGGATGTTCAAAATACATTATTGGCAATTAAAGATGATAGGTCAATCCGAGGAATTATTTTTCGTGGGAAGGGGGGTATTTTCTGTGCTGGTGCAGATCTAGATGGACTAAAGAAAATTTCTTCTAGTGGAAATGAATCGTACCAAATTTCTTTACAAATGAGTAAAAAGTTTGGAGAAATTTTTAAAATGATTAGCAAGACGCCCCAGTTTACTGTTTCAGTTGTTGAAGGCGCTGCGATGGCTGGAGCTTTTGGAATTGCATGTGCAAGTGATTTGTTAGTTTCTATGTCTGATGCAAAGTATGCTTTGACTGAAACTAAGATAGGATTAACCCCTGCACAAATCACACCATATGTATTAAACCGATTAGGCTTTGCAAATGCTCGAAAAATGTTGTTATTGGGGAACATTATAAATGGTCAAGAAGCTTATGAAATGGGTATGGTTGATTATTTAGTTAATAATGAATCAGAAATAAATGATATTATCTTGAAAATCAAGAATCAAGTACAAAAATGTGCTCCTAATGCAATAGCTATAACAAAAGAAATTTTATCTAATAATAATCTAGTTAACCCTGAAAATGCAGCAGAGTTATTTTCTAGCTCTATTATTAGTGAAGAAGGTCAAGAAGGACTTGCTTCATTTTTTGAAAAGAGAAAACCATTTTGGGCAAGAGAGGAATAGTATGAAGTTTACAGAAGAACATAAATCTTTATCGGAAACGGTTAAAAATTTCTCACAAAATGAGATCAAACCTTTTACAGAAGAATGGGAAAAAAATAAAGCATTTCCTGCTCATGAATTATTTAAAAAGATGGGAGATTTAGATTTATTAGGAATTACAAAAAGTGCTGAAGTAGGTGGTATGAATTTAGATTATAGTTTTGGGATGGTATTTGCGGAGGCACTTGGGTATGCAGCTGATTTAGGTGTAATTACAGCAATAGGTGTTCAGACTGATATGGCAACACCTGCACTAGACCGATATGGTAGTTCTGAGTTAAAAAAAGAATTTTTAGAACCAAGTGTAAGTGGTGACTTTGTTTCTGCAGTTGCTGTAAGTGAAGCTGCAGGAGGTTCAGATGTTGCTGCACTAAAAACAAGCGCTCGTAAGGACGGTGATGACTATATAATTAATGGCGACAAAATGTGGATTACCAATGCTACTCAAGCAGATTATTTTTGTACCTTAGTAAATACAGGGAATGATGGTCCTCATAATAATAAATCTTTAGTGATTATTCCTTCAAAACTTAAAGGAGTTAGCATTGGAGATAAGATAGATAAGTTAGGTCAGCTCGCTTCAGATACGGCGCCAGTTTATTTTGATGATGTGCGCATTCCTCAACGATATAGAATTGGACCTGAAGGTGATGGTTTTAAACTCCAAATGCAGCAATTTCAAGAAGAAAGAATTTTTATGTCTGTTAGTTGTTTAGTTGTGCTTGATCAATGTGTGTCTCAAACAATTGAATACTGTAAAGAAAGGCAGGCTTTTGGTAAGCCGATAATCTTTAATCAATCTATTCATTTTCGTTTAGCTGAATTACAAACAGAGATAGAAGCATTACGATCATTGGTTTATCGTGCGTGTGAGAACCTTATTGATGGTCATGATGTAACATATCTTGCCAGTATGGCTAAATTAAAGAGTGGCCGACTGATTAGAGAAGTATCTGACGTATGTTTACAATTTTGGGGTGGAATGGGTTTCACTTGGGAAAATTATCCATCAAAAGTGTATAGAGATGGTAGATTGAACTCTATCGGGGGTGGATCTGACGAAATTATGTTAAAAATTATTTCTAAACATATGGGTACATTGCCCAAATAAATAGTGGGTTCTTCATTTAAAGCATTTACTGTTTTTGAAAACCAAGATGGTTCGTTTTCAAGTCAAATCATCTCAAAAAATATTGACGATCTTCCAAAAGGCGATATATTAATTCGCGTTGCGTATTCTTCATTGAATTACAAAGATGGACTATCAGCATCTGGAAACAAGGGGGTAACTAAGAAATATCCACACACGCCAGGAATTGATGCTGTTGGTACCATTGAAGATTCAAGTCATTCTGATTTTAATGATGGAGATACAGTGATTGTGTCTGGATATGATCTAGGGCAAAATACTTCGGGTGGCTTTGGAGAATATATTCGCGTGTCTAAGGAATGGGTTGCATTATTGCCAGAAGGATTAACCAAAAAAGAATCTATAATTTTAGGTACGGCGGGTATGACTGCTGGACTATGTATACGTGAACTCCAGAAAAAAAATGGAATTGAAGGTAAGATGGCTATAGTAACTGGTGCAACAGGTGGAGTCGGATGCCTAGGAGTCAAGTTATTATCTAAACTGGGAGCACATGTTACTGCTGTAACTGGTAAAATTGATTCAGGGGATTTTTTAAAATCAATAGGTGCAGTTGAAGTAATAAATCGTGATCAATTAGCCGAATATTTTAACCACCCACTTGCAAGTGGAAAATGGGATATTGGGATCGATGTCGTTGGGGGTAAAATGTTAGCTGGACTTATGACATGCCTTAATTTAGGTGGCTCAGTTGCTTGTTGTGGACTAGTTGGAGGTTCAACGATTGAAACCACTATTTTCCCTTATATATTAAGAGGGAATAGTCTTATTGGTATTGATTCAGGAAACATTCCAATTTCAGAAAAAAGAGAGATTTGGGAGCACTTTGCAGAAGATTGGAAACTTGATCTTAACGACTTATCAAAAACGATCACACTAAATGAATTAGATGAAGAGATTCAATTAATTCTAAAAGGCGCTCAAAAAGGTCGAGTTATAGTTTCTTTGAATGGAGAACAGTAATTTATTAGTTGCTTCAGTAAAGCAACTTTTCTCTAAAATCTAGCGTTTAATTTTAAAGTAATATGACGGCCAAGTTTAGGGCCACCAATAATTTCACGGTGTATATCATCATTAATATTGTTGATATTTAACAATAGGTCATATTTATCTGAAAATCGATAACCAACCATCGTATCAAACACTAGATATTCATCTATGATTCCATAGTGTACACCAGCTGCCCACTCAAATTCAGGAATGTACCTAAAGCCTAGATTTCCATGAAACCCTTTAGATGCATTGTAGGCAATCTTCGCATTGATCTTATATTTGGGTGCATTAACAGGATCATAGGAACGCGTTAAAAAATTCCAAAACCGAGTCTTACCTAGCAAAGAATAATTTATGTCCAAGGTAGTTTTCGGTGTAATAAACGCATACACACTACCATCCATTCCCCATAAATCAACCCGGCCATAATTGATATTAGTCAGCATAAGGTTTACAGGGTTATCAAAATTAGTTTGGTCATCAGTCCACCAGGCACCCAATGTGTCACCAAATGCAATATCCAATTTCGTTCCATTTCTATTTTCACTAGGCTTAGACCACCATCCAGAAGGGATTAAAGAATTCCATTCATTCGAACCATAAGTAATATAATAGTATCCTGGTATGCCATCACCACCATCTTTAATACCGCTATGTTCAGCAGTTGGTACAAAGCCTAATATGTCGGGATCAGGATTTTCCACTGAATAAAACCCAGCTGATGTATCTATTACCACAGGTGTTACCCAAGTTAGATCGCTAACAAAATCACTATAAGTACTATAGTAAAGATCAAATGTAGTACGTATCCGTTCTCCAATAAAACCCGCATATCCAAATTCATAGGTCCAAACTTCTTCAGATCGTACAGGTTGAATTTTGGTATAATCTTCCGCATTAACAAATTGTGCTTCTCTACCTAAAACTCCAGGGATATAGAGGGCAGAGCCTTCAGGCATTTCTGTCCATCTAAATTCTGATACCGAGCCAGCACGCACATCAAACATCATGAGATCGCCAGATGCATTTCGCTTATAAGTATAACCATCTTTATTGCCACGGGCCATAACTGGGAATACAGAGTATTGAGCTGCCAGGACTTCTAGATATAATCCTTGTGAGGAAGGCGTGTTAAATGCTCTTGCAGCAGTTAAACGAAAGGTCTGATTGTCTGTTGGCTTATATAGCAATCCAACTTTGGGCGAAATTTGAGGAAAATATTCCATGGTCTCACCTGATAATGGGTCTTTTAAAAATTTAAATCCACCGTCCTCTTGCTGACCACTATGAAGATCTATACGACCCGAAAGGATTAATTGAAAATGGTCACCTAACTTGGACTGAGACTGGGTATATAGACCAAATTCATTCGTTACAAGTAACTCATCCCATTCATCAATTTCTCCATCACCATCATTATCAATACCGTCTTCGTCAAAGCTGATTGGATTTCGTCCTGGTTTTCCATCCGGTAGAATTGTTCCAAATGTTTTAGGCATAGTCCGTTGATAATCACCACCCCAGATCAGTTTTGTATCTAAAAAGTTAAAATCCATATTATGTTGAAATTGGAAATGAAAAAACTTCGAATGATCTGTTACAATACCACCAGTGCGCATATTTCTAGTATCACCTGACATAGAAGTATTCAAGTAAGCCTGCGCAAACCAGTTTTTATATACCCATCTTCCTTGAAAGAATTGATAGACCCAGTCATCGGCAAGATATCGACCAATCCCTGTTATATTGATATTTGTTGCCTGTGCAAATCCATAATTCAAACTTACGAAATGATCAGGTGAAAAATCATAATCTGTCCTGATATCAAAACGTGTATTATTGATCTTAAAATGAGGAATATCATCGATCCCATCACTATCTCGATCATAAACTTTATTGTCTTTAGCAAGATATGTAGTATCAACAGTGCCATCACCATCGCGATCTACTTTGATATCCCAACCATCCCACCAAGCAAGTCCATCTTCAAAATAATCATCTAATTTGTCTCCATCAATTTCATCTAACCATTGCTTATAATGCGCTTTCTTTTCATCGGTTTCAATGTATTCCCAGTCATCAGCGTTAAATTGAACAAAGGACATTTTGTAACCTAGATTTCCAATGGTTCCAGCATGACGAACTTGAGCTTTTGCAAAATTTCTCGTTCCACCTGTTACGCCAACGACAGTTCCCGTAGACTCTTTAGGTCGTTTTGAAATAATATTCACAACACCGGCATGAGCATTTGGTCCATAAAGTGAAGATGAAGGGCCTAGAACTACTTCGATCTGTCTTACATCATCTGATGTTAATGGAATAACATTATAGGCAATCAATCGTAGAGATGGTACATTAGCCATTCTTCCATCAGTCAGTGTGAGTAATCGACTACTAAAACTTGAATTAAACCCTCTGGCACTAAGGTTGTAGCTATCAAGGCCAGATGCTGTAAAATCGACCCCTTTAATATTTTTAAAGTAGTCACCTAAGTTAGGATTACTTGCATTGCGAATTTTGAGTTCTGAGATTACAGAAATAGCTGCAGGTGCATCAGTAATTTTTTCACGTTTTCCACGACTTGCTGTTACGATGTATTCATCTAATTGAATAGCAGAAATATTTAACTTCGCGTTGAAAGTCGATGTCTCAGATGAGATATCCAAAGTAGTCGTGAAATCACTATATCCAATATAGGATATTTTAATTTTGTAAGAACCGGGCGGTACACCTTCAATTAAATAATTACCCTGAGCATCAGTCGCGGCACCAGTATTAAGGCCATTGCCTTCAATAATCACATTTGCGCCAATCAGGGGCTCTCCGTTATCAGAATCCGTGACTTGACCATTCAAGTTAATGTTTTGCCCAAGCAAAACAGAGCAGCTAAAGAGAAAAATCGAATATATTTTTGTAATATTATTTATCATAATTAATAAAATAGGGACAGCTATAAAGCAGCTGCCCCTATTTTAGGTCTGAACGAAATACTTATGAAACTTAAAAGACTAGTTAGTTGTTGTTAGTGCTTTTTCATTCCAAGTTGATTTAAATAAAATAGTCTCATTAACAGGCATACATAAGCCTTTAATTTGATATTTTAGTTTACCACCACTAGCTGTTGAAATAGCTGCTGGCGTACCTACCCAATCAGCTCCAGAATCATCTCTATATTTGAATTTTGTTTGGTCAGTTCCATCTCCAAGGTCAGTAAGAATTGTATAAGGAACACCAAAAGGTGATTCACCACCACCACCAGCTTGAATATCAGCTAGCATAAAGTAAAATAGATCCGTTGCATCTACCTTCTGATCCTGATTTAAATCTGTCAAAGGATTTTTTACATCAGCCATTTTTGCAGCAAGCTCTCCAAGCACATTTAGTGCATAGAAGGTTAAAAATCCGCCCCAAGGTGCTAATTGAGCATCCATTATATAAGCTTCATTAGCAGCATCTGTTGTGGCAGTAGGGTCCCAGCCACCTAAAGCATTTGTTGGAAGTCCATTAATACCAGTAATCACTCTTTTGTCTTCTTCCATTTTTGTATCCCACGATTTGCCAGGCTTTACTTGTGCAAATAATTCATCATGGCTATCCCGATCTAAGAATTCAAGATAAAAGGTTGCAGGTTCTACTTCACGATTAACAGTGAATTTGCCATTGTTAAATGGAGGTAAGACCTGATCAATATCAACTACTGGGGCAAGCTCAAATACGCCAGTTTCATAATTAGCGAACCAGTCACCTTTATCACTGATCTGGGGAGCTGGATCCATTAAGTATGTTCTACATGCATCTGGATCCAATCGTAAAGAAGGATAGGTTCCCTTAACAGTGTAAGTACCTTTTTCAGTTGATGATTTACTATCAAGTAGATCTACTTCCATTTGAATGCCTGCAAGCTTAAGGGCAGCTGCAGAAAATTTTGCCTCTCTAGGAAATCCAGGAGCATTGCCACCAGGTAAAAATGTTGTTAATGGTCGGGCTGTTTGAGCTTGAACATATTCAGCAGTAACCGGAACCCCCCCAGCTTGAAGAACAGCAGCAAAAACTGCAGCATCTTTCCAATTGGCCACGAGTGGATACTTTTCAGCAGTGTGTTCAACACCTGTTTTATTAATGATTGTTCGCGTATACGTTCCATCTAATCCTACTAAATCCCATGTTCCAACTGCATCACCTAAATTTGGTGAGGTATCTTCATCTTCACAAGCAGTAAACATTAGTATGCCGCCTAAAAAGATTGATAGACCTTTAATTAATTTCGATTTCATATAAACTCCTCAGTTTAAGTATTTATCGTTCTTTATTGCTAGAATTGAACAAAATTTTCTAGAATGAAAACTAATTCTAGGCTAGGAAGTTATACACATATTGATTGTAATCAATAGGTTTTTTTGCAATTATTATTTATTCGATATTTTGGCATTTGATTTGAATTAAGACTGATTATTAATAAATTTTTCCAGTTAATTATTACAATAATAATAATATACCTTTTCCTCAACACTAATTAACAATAAGGTGAGAAACTAAGTAATGAAAATTGCTGTTCTGATTAAGCAAGTTCCTGGCTCCGATTCTTCTTTGCCAATTCAAAGTGATCAATCTTGGATCAATGAAGA
>Ga0208764_10000404_pt1 | contig 27608 bp, 27 predicted proteins | sample ETNtaG_18_FD_185762 | JGI IMG/M metagenome (GOLD analysis project Ga0208764, IMG submission 185762) | Marine microbial and viral communities from oxygen minimum zone, Eastern Pacific Ocean - ETNP201302SV91 (SPAdes) (version 2) | ecosystem: Environmental > Aquatic > Marine > Oceanic ... | reverse complement strand
CTAGCATAGTTGCGCCAGATAGTGCAGCAGTGCTCCAGAGTGATTCATCTAGCATAGTTGCGCCAGATAGTGCAGCAGTGCTCCAGAGTGATTCATCTAGCATAGTTGCGCCAGATAGTGCAGCAGTGCTCCAGAGTGATTCATCTAGCATAGTTGCGCCAGATAGTGCAGCAGTTAAAAAAGAATAAAATAGATGACCTATAAATACAGCTGTATATGTTTATTTCTGTGCTCTATGGGGATTGGTTTATCTCAAGAACTAAAAATAATTGATATGGAAGGCACATATGATTTAGATAGAGATGGTCAATATGAATTTGCTGCGCTAGAGTATAACAGATTTAATGGTGATGCTATTTCTATGATACGTTACTATGAGATTGATATTGATGGGTATCAAAATTTATCTTGGGAGTTAGAAATGCCTGATGGATTGCTAGGAAGTTTTATAGGTGTGAAGCTAGCAGATATAATAGGAGATGGTATTCCAGAGCTTGTTGCGGTTGCAAATTTATCATCTAACGGCGATGAAACAATATTGCAACCAATAGTATTTTATTACAAATGGTATGATGATGGTTTTTCTGAAACACCATCAGGGTATTTAAATATAGGAGATCAAAAAAACTTTGTAAGATGTCATAATTTTGATCTCATTGATTTGGACAATGATAATAATCAAGAAATTATGCTATCTCTTGGGAGTCCAATGAGAACACTAGCTTTAATTGATGTTAATAGCGAAGGTGATTTAATAATTATAGAGCGATTACAGCCTCCAGCGTTAAGTACGGGGGTGGGGTTTGTCTACGGCCAATCTGTTGATTGGAATAATGATGGGTATGATGAAATTATAAGTTTTAGTCCTGAAGGAAATGTTCTAAAAATACAACCATATTTTAATCGTAATGGAAGATTGGTAATAGGAGAAGCAAAACAAGAAATAATTACGGGAATAAATGGACTTTTACCTATGTCAATCACTGTTTCTGATTGGGATTCTGACGGTTTTAAAGATATCCTTTTGCCTTTTCAATCTGGGCATATTGTTGCGATGACTCTGTCTCCAGCAACTGTAGCAATTGATGTGTTACCTATTGATGCTGGGCCACTATCAGATATGAGCGTTGTTGACATTAATTTAGATAATGTGAATGATTTATTTCTTGTATCTGGAGAAATGAATATGATTACTATGGCCATGGGATCCTTGGATACAGTGGGACTAAAAACCAGTTACTTTACATTAGAAACTGATACTGCTGATGCGCAGGTTTTTAATATAATTCCTATTTCTAATGAAGGTGATTATACTGGCTCTATAGTAGCTTCAAGCTGGGATGGTAAAGTAAGCAATGTTTTTATAACAGAAATTGGAAAGATTAATATGAATCTTTCTTCCCCAGATGAAGAGGATGTTATCACAGCTTTAGATGAGCAGATTGAATTAATAGATCTTTTTCCAGAAATTAAACATGCGATGGATTTGCCGAAGTTGCCAAAACCGCCCGCTACAATGGGTCAGGCTCTACCAAAAAGCATTCTACCCAGGCATATACTTACATTAAATCAGCTTTTTACTTATAAAGTTCCCGAAGATGAAGCGCGTCAGTTTTATAGCTTTCGTTGGTTAACCCCCCCGCCTAAAGGCATGTTTTTTCATTATGAAAGTAGATCTATTCAATGGGTCCCTGACAATACTCAGTTAGGGGCCTATAAATTGGGATATCGTATTGAGATGAAAACAGGAGAGTCTGTATCATTAGAAGCAACTATTAAAGATTCATTATTAACATATCAGATGATCCCAGAACTAGAAGGATACGATGAATATGTATGGATATATGTAAATGATCCTCCAGTTTTTGTGACAAGCCCAATTAGCACAGAATTCGTATCAAATTCAGTTTTTTCTTATACCCCTGTTGTCAAGGATAGAAATATTGATACTAAAATTAAATATAGTCTTGAATTGGCTCCTGATGATATGATTTTAGGAGAAAATGGAAGTTTGGTTTGGAAAACCGATAGCGCAGATGTGAACGTTTATGACGTTCGACTTATTGCTACTGATGGGTTCGATCGAGATATTCAAGAGTTTAAACTATATTCAAGAGCTGGTGTAAAAATAATTTCAACACCAATTGTTGATTTAAAAGTAAATGAACCTTATCAATATCAAGTAGATGTTTGGAGACCTGAGTTATCACAGGAAATCAAAGTTAAATTACTTCATGCTCCTATCGGGATGTCAATAAATAAAACCAATTTAATTAATTGGACACCAGAATCTACTCAATTAGATACACAATATTTTGCTGTAGAAGCTAGCCATGGTGTTGCAAAAGATACTCAAAATGTAGCAATGTTTGTTAACCATCCACCTATTATCTCTTCTGCTCCACCAAAAATAAATGTTATAAATGTGGGATCAACATGGGATTTTCAATTAGAGATCTCTGATCCAAATATGGCTGATAAATTGACTATTACATCAATAGAGTTACCTGATGGTATGCGTATAGACCCTTTTACATGGAGGATACGTTGGGATCCCACTGATGAAGAACTTGATTTTTCTCATATGAGACTTGAAGTTTCTGATGGAAAAGAAACATATTTTATAGATTCAGATTTTTATGTTAATGCGCCCATCAGAATAGTATCTGTACCTATTATGACAGCTAATTTGGGGGAACCCTATCAATATAGGGTATTGAATTCAGATAAAAACAAAAGCGCTTTGCTTCCTTATGATAAAACTATACGTATAGATGAAATAAATTCAGTAAGAATTTACTCTATTGACATAACTGATGATGTATATAAAGAAAATATAGGAAGATATATTGGTGAGTGGGAAAGTGCAGAGGAAATTTATTTAACGGAAAATGACAAACCGGAATCAAGTGCATTTTCCAGATTAAATGCAAAAAAATATGTTAGCAATATTTTTTGGGAAAATGATAGGCTTTACATTTTAATAAAAACTGTTGATGATAGAACTATAGGGATAAAAGATCTTTTATGGGAGTTCTTTCAAGGTTCAAAGGGAAAACCTCCAAAGGTTATTGTAGAAAGATTAAGCCCAATTAAATATACTCTTTTAGAATTCCCTGATGGGATGGAGGTTGATGAGTATTCTGGCATTATCAATTGGACGCCTGGGCCAGAGCAGTATGATTCTCATACAATAAAACTTCTGATCTCAGATGGATATATGAAAGATGAGCAAACGTATGAAATTTATGTAAACCATAAACCTGTCATCGTATCAAATGCACCTAAATCAGCGCTCGTTGATGAAGTTTATAGATATCAAATTCAAGTAGAAGATAAAAACTCAAGCTCTGAATTAGTTTATGAGTTATTAAAAGCGCCTCAAGGAATGCAAATGACAGAAGATGGGAAGGTTGTTTGGATACCGCGAGCAGCACAAATAAATAATCATTTATTTACAGTAAGAGTAACAGATGGTTATTCAGAGGACATTCAAAAGTCCCAAATTTTTGTAAATATACCCCCCTCTGTTATTTCTATTCCTAAGCCCGTTGCATTAACTGGATATGAATATACTTATAAATTAGTAGCGGAGGATTTGAATAAGGATAAGATAAAATTTAAACCAATTAAACTTCCAAAATACTCTACATTTAATAAACGAACTGGTTTAATACAGTGGCGACCAAGAAATAATCAGTTAGGACCTAATGATGTAATTATTGCTGCTATAGATGAAAGAGGGGCAACAACTGCTCATGAATTTAAAATTCATGCCTTTGAAAATCCAAGCGCAAGACAATTTGTTAATACAGGATGGCCACTTATGTTAACTTTTGTTGGAATGATGTTTGCTTGGGGTGTCGCCCAAATTTAACTTATATCAAGCTTTTGTAATATAATATCTAAGCACGGTTTTGATATTGTAAATCGAATTGGTAAAGCAAAAAGTTTATTTATAATATTTTTATTTGCATATTTTAATTTAATTAAATCTTTTTCTGTGGTTATAAGAAAATCAGGTTGATGATTTATAATCTTATTTTCAATAAGATGCAGATCATCATCTTTATATTCGTAGTGATCATTAAATTTGATGTGGTCAACAAAATCTATATTTTGCATTTTTAGTGTTAATTCAAAGCTTAGTGGATCACCAATTCCTGAGATTGCCAACGCTCGTTTATTTTTTATCTTTGTTAAATTAATCTTCTCTTGATTGATGTTTAATAAATAATTACAGGGCTCATGCTTACCATGGTAGTGATTTATATTTAATGATCTTAGTTTATTAATAATAAAACTAGATGGATTGTTAATATTTATTTTAGTTACTATTACTATATCAGATCTTTTTAAATGCTGCCATGGTTCTCGTAACAGCCCATATGGCAATAATTTATATAAATGCTTTGGTTGATTTGCGTTAATTAAGTTTATATCTATATCTCTATTTAATGATCGGTGTTGAAAACCATCATCTAAGATAATTAATTGAGGTTTATATTTTTCATATAAATACTTGCCGCCCCTATATCTATTATTATCAATAACGATTGGAATATCAATTAATTTCTGAAAAATTAAAACTGGCTCTTCACCAAAATATTTCCAATTGTTTTTGTTTGAAATTTCTGAATATAAATCAATAGTTCCCTTAGAGCTCCTACCATATCCTCTAGTTAAAATACCAATTTTGAACCCACGTTTTTTTAACAGTTCAGCAAAAAATATTACTGCAGGTGTTTTTCCAGTCCCACCAGTTGTTATATTACCAATACTAATCACTTTACATGGAAGATTATATGAAGCTAATATCCCTAGATTATAAAGAATGTTCCTCCAAAATATTATTGCCCAATACAATAGAGCCAATGGAAAAAGTAGTTTGCGAAAATGAGAATTATAAAGAAGGCTATACAAGAACGCGATTATCAACTAATAGTTCTAAATTATCCATTGCTTCTTTAATTATCGATAAGCATTCATCAAAAGTTTGTTCTTTAGTAAAATATATAGGCTTTCCATAAACAACCTCAATACGACCAAAAGGTTTTGGTATATAAAAAGTATCCCAATTAGTAAAGCCCCAGTGTTTTGTGCAATGGGCTGCAGCAGGAATAATAGCCGCACCAGTTAATTGTGCTGCTCTCACAACACCTGCTTTTGGTATTTTAGCAGGGCCTTTTGGCCCATCAGGAGTCATTGCAACTAATGATCCAGGTATATTTAAAGCATCTACTATACCCTGCAAAGCCTCTTTCCCTTTATCCGAACTAGAACCCCTTATAACTTTCCACCCTATATCTAAACATATTCGAGAAATGATTTCTGCATCATTATGTGTACCAGCAACAGCATAATATTGTTTTTTTGATAATTGTTTTACAAAAGTTAAAACCCTACCATGCCATATTGAAATTATTACAGAATGATTATTGTTAATTAAATTTTTGTAATTGCTAGAACCTTCAATTTTCCATTTATTTGTATTATACAATAATATTATTATCCATTTACCAAATTTTGATAGTAAGTATAATTTTACCGATTTCATATAGTTAGTCTTTTTATAATTTCTTGTGCGCCTCTATCATATACACCGGGGATGCCTAACGTTCGCCTTATTTGATTATAACCTAATAATATGTTTTTGCGAGAGGATGTATCATTTAATAGAGGTATAATTGCATTGGATAGATTATTAACTGTCATATCATTTTGTATAAATTCTGGTACTATCATTTTATTTGCAATGAGATTTACTATACATGCAAATTTTACATTTGATAATCTTTTTGCAAGTAGCCACGTAAGGTTTGAAAATCGGTAAAATACAACAATTGGAATATCTAGAACTGCAGATTCTAATGTAGCAGTACCAGAAGCAACTAATGCTGCAGTACCATTTTCTAGTGCTAATTGAGGGTTGTCGCTTTCAATTTTGATATAACTAGGAGTATTATCAATATTGACTCCAGGGGCCTTACCAAGGATGATTTTCAGATCAGGAATTTTCAACATTATTCTTTCTATTGTTGAAATTAAAATTGATAAATGCTGTTTTACTTCTTGTTGTCTACTGCCTGGGAAAATTGATAATATTTTATCATTAGGATTCAAGCTGTGTTTTCTATAAAAATCTAATGAAGAGTTTGGATGTTCTAATTCTATAAATGGATGCCCAATAAAACTAGTTTGGACATTTCGTTCTTCAAACCACTCTTGTTCAAAAGGAATAATAGATAAGCACTGATCAACACTATGTCTTAAAATAGAGACTCTTTTTTCTTTCCATGCCCAAACTTGGGGTAAAATAAAATAGGTAACAGGAACGCCCAACTTTTTTAATTCCCGCGCTAAGCGCAAGTTAAAACCTGGATAATCAACCAAAATAACACGCGCAGGTTTATTTTCTTTTATCCAACTAATTGTTTTACCCATTACACTCATCATATATGGGAGATGCTTTATTACTTCAAAAAATCCTACGATTGCTAGTTTATTTATGTGTTCAATAATCTGAACGCCTTCTTGTTTCATTTTATCTCCACCATGTCCATAAAATTCAATCTGCTGATTATATTTTTTTATGTTCTGTATTAATTTAGATGCGTGTAGATCTCCAGATTCTTCCCCAGCTACGATAAACACTTTTAATGAATTATTTTTTTTCATCCCAAATAATGTTTAATAAATATAATAAGTATTAATAAAATTATATTTTGAAGAGTTCTTTTTTCGGTTTTTATAGTTTTAGAAAATTTCATAGGCCTATATTTATCTTTATTTTTCCATGAGCGCAACCGAGGGAATAATTTTGGCACATTATTTATATATTTTTCATATTCATTCCCAAAAATATCAATTAAAGTATTTTGTTCTAGATTAATTATTAAATAATACTGTATGGTAAAAAATCCCCATGTTATTATTAATGTAAATAAAATATTTAGTGAACCAGCTATAAAAACTACCCCAGAATAAATAATCATATTGCCTATATATAAAGGATTTCTAGTGTAGCTATATGGGCCAGATGTGCATAATGAAGGAGCTCCAACTTTCGTAGTCCTTGTTGCTCCTCCCGCGAAACTCACAGCCCATATCCTTAATGATTCTCCAATAGTTATTAATATAAAGCCTATTAATACATTTTGCATTTCAGGATGAGAATTAAATAATATATATATAGCTAAAGGTATTGGAGTATAGCTTCTATATTTAAAAAAGAAATTACCAATATTCATCAATGCAGATCCTCACGGATCATTTGATCAATTGTTATTGCTAATTCCAATGCATTTTTTGCGGCAACGCCATCAACCATTGGTGTTGAATCACCATATATGCTTTCGGCAAAATTTTCAAGCTCTGCTTTTAGTGCATCAAAAGATAATAGCTCAGGCTTTTCATAAATAATATGTTTTTTCTTTCCGCGATAGTCAAAATCAACATCTTGTATTGAATTTATATTCTTTTCTTTTTTATCAATCACCCGATAGACTTCTGTCAATCCAATTAATAAATCAATTGTAATGTATAGATCTTGTTGAAATATTTTAATTTTTCTCACATCACCTTGAGCTACTCTGCTTGATGTAACATTGGCTATTGTTCCATTTTTAAATCTAATTCTAGAATTAGCAATATCAATTGAATCAGTTAAAATTGATATTCCATTAGCATAAATTTTTTCTATATCGCTATTAACTAAAAATAATAATATATCAAGGTCATGAATCATTTTGTCTAATACTACAGGGACATCAGTACCGCGAATATTATAGGGCGCTAACCTCTGTATTTCAATATACTTTGGTTTTAGCTTATAATTATTTAATGGTATTAATGCGGGGTTAAATCTTTCAATATGACCAACTTGGATTATCACTTTTCTTTTAATTCCTAATTGTATCAGTTTTTCAGCATCATTTACAGATTTAGCTATTGGTTTTTCAATAAAAATATGTTTTTTAGCCTTAATACAACTATATGCAATATCAAAATGTGTTTCTGTAGGAGTAACCAATGATATTGCATCAGTCGCTTCAATTAATTCATCGATATTTTTGTATATGGGGACATGGTATTTTTTGCCGATTGAAATAGCCCTTTTTTCATCAATATCATAAATCCCAATTAATTTAAAATTATTTATTGATTTTAAATGCTTTACATGATGCTCCCCTAGGTGACCAACGCCAATCACGCCAATATTAATTTTCTTTATATTTTTATTCATTATTAAAAAAGATACTAACTCAAATTAAGTATTAAAATCTTTTATATGTTAAAAGAAACTAATTGCACATTAAATAAAATAAATAATATTTGATTTCGAAATATCTTGTTTTTTGTAAGAATTACATTCAATTTTTCAAGAGTATTCCATGCATGGTAAGCTATAATTACAAAGATTACCCCGTTTGCTGATGGCCGATAATATAAAAACTGGTATTGGATTTATTATTCCAACTGCCTCTTTGCTTGGCTTTGTTATATCTATTTTATCAAATGATTATTTTAATAGTATTATTTTTATTATAGCAGGTATGATAGTATGGATGCTATATATACTTGTTGTGGAATCTACTACACCAGCATTAATGGGTAATATATTAATCCTTTTTGTTGTTTTATTATCCTTAGCCGTATTTTTAAACTATGGTCTTTCACAAAATATGTTTGGTGGTTATGAATTAAAATCCGATGGTTCATTAATCGCTCTTCTAGTTTTATTTTTTGGAGGATTAATTGGTATGGTTTTCCGAGAATATATTTCAGCAACCCCAGCATCTTCTTTAAGTCCTGAAGATTTAGCTCTTGTTAATAACGCATTAAAAAAGTCTGAAAATATCGATCAAACAAAATCTGATCCAAAAGTTATTGTAGTGAAACAAGAAGCCCCAAAAGAAGAAGACGTCGAAGAAAGCGAAGAAGAGTGGGATTATTCTCAAATGTACGCATATCCACCTGATTATTATGAAGATGATGAATACGAAGATGATGAATACGAAGATGATGAATAAAATATTATATTTTTATATTAAATCGTAATTAATCACCTCTCTCGTTTTCAGTCATAGCTAGAACAATATTTGTACTACCAATAAATGCTTTATGTTGTTCTATGGATGATTTAACAAAATAATATAGTGTGAGCATATAAGATATATGAAACCACCATTCATTTATTTTACCTAAAAAAAATGCTCCATCAACAATTACTGTAATCATAAACAATATAGTTACTGCAAGGGTCGGTGGATATAGTCTTCGTTTAATTGCAAGAATACCTTTATAAAATTTGTTATCTTTTGATGAAGTATACTCTTTTATATTTACACCAGTACCAACAAAAAAGAAAATTATTATTGTTTGAGTTGCAATAAAAATCAAGCTGACAAATAAATCAAATGAAATATGTTGTGTTGGCCAAATATTAACATAGTGGTTTATACCAATTAATATTAAACCTACTCCAGATAGAATAATTAACACATATGCTGTTATCATAAAAAACCACATAAAAATCCTTACACATTAAAATGGAAATAGATACAATCTCCATCGCACACAATATATTCTTTACCTTGTAACTTTGACAGTCCAGCTTCTTTTACAGCTTTCTCAGAACCAAGCTCAATTATATCGCAATATTTAATTACTTCTGCTTTTATAAATCCTCGTTGAAAATCTGTATGTATTGCACCAGCTGCAAATGGCGCAGTAGTACCTTTTTTTATTGTCCAGCTTCTTACCTCTTTTGGGCCTGCTGTAAAAAAAGTTTCAAGGTCCAATAGCTTAAACGCAGACTGAATAAGCTTATCCAGTCCTTGCTCAGATAATTTATATTCTTTTAGAAAGATATTTTTTTCATCATCAGATAATACGGCAATTTCTTGTTCAAGCTTGCTGCAAAGAGCGATAGAAATATTACCACTTTTTCTTGCGTATTCAGATAGCTTATCATATAAATTGTTATTTTCATTCGATGAAATATGGGATTCACTTACATTGGCAACATATAGTATTGGTTTAAATGTCAGCAAGTTTAATTTTTTAATAATTTCTATTTTTTCAATATCTTCCGTATAAGTTTTTGCTTTGTTTCCATTGTTGCAATGGTCCAATAGAGCGCTAATTAATGAAAACTTTAATTGATTATTTTTATCTCCTGATTTTGCAACTTTTTCTGCTTTACTATATTGTTTTTCAAGTGTTTGTATATCTGCTAAAAGCAATTCAGTTTCAATAATTTCTACATCGCCAATAGGATCAACTTTTCCTGAGACATGGGTTATATTTTCATCTTCAAAACAGCGCACGACATGAATTATTGCATTTACTTGACGAATTTGTCCTAAAAATTGGTTACCTAGCCCCTCTCCTTTACTTGCGCCCTTAACTAAACCAGCTATATCGGTAAATTCAACAGTTGAGTGCGTAACAACATTTGGACTAAATATTTCTTTTAAGGAGCTTAATCTTTGGTCAGGGAGCTTTACAACTCCGACATGTGGATCTATTGTACAAAATGGATAGTTTTCTGTCGGCACCTTTGAAGATGTTAAAGCATTAAACAATGTAGATTTCCCCACATTTGGTAGCCCAATTATTCCGCAGCGTAATGACATTATATTATTAGTTTGTTAGGATATTAAAATGGATCTAAAGATGGGTCCATGCCTGTGTCCCAGACAAGTTTTTCAAATAACCCAACTTGAAGATCTTTTGCAAAATAGATTTCTTTGTTTTTTACTGATAGCTCTGCATCTGCCCAAGCCATAAAAGTAGGCCTTTTAATAAATTTTCTAATATGAATCGTATATGTAATAATAGAGTGATAGGGCCTTACTTGACCTTTGAATTTTAAATCTTTTACACCCAGGGCTCTTCCTTTCCCTTTCCCTCCAGACCAGGATAGAAAAAATCCAATTAATTGCCAAAACCCATCCAAGCCTAAACACCCAGGCATTACCGGATCATTTTTGAAATGACACCCAAAAAACCAATCTTTATCCGTTATATCAAGTTCAGCTTTTATATATCCTTTCCCATGATTACCACCGGTTTCAGAGATTTCTAAAATACGATCGATCATTAACATGGGGGGCAATGGAAGTTTTCCAATGCTCTTATCAATAAATTGCCCATCAGCAATTTCTAATAGATCTTTTTTGTTAAATGAAGACTTACGACTCATAGTTCACTAATAAATTAAATAGGAATTTATATAAGAATCTTAATTTCCATATTACTCTTTTCTAAATTCAACAAACAAATATGGAGTTATTATGAATGAATGGGTTTTAATATTAGGATGTTCAACTGGACATGGAGGAGCAACAGCAAAAAGATTAGCAAAGGATGGTTATGGGATTATTGGTTTTCATCTTGACCGAGGAGAGGTTAAAAAGGAGGCTGAATCATTAAAGGAGGAAATATCAAAAATAAATAATGGAAAAGTATTTTTTTGGAATATTAATGCTGCATCTGTTGATATCATGGATGAGTATATTCCTAAAATAAGTGAGATTACTAATGGAAAGCCCATAAAGCTCCTTCTCCATTCAATCGCCTTTGGAACAACTACAAACTTTTTTTCCGATAAACCTGTTACTCAAAAACAAATGGATATGACGGTTCATGTTATGGGTAATTCTTTATTATACTGGACACAAAAATTGTTTAATATGAAATTACTAGCTAATGGGTCACGAATTTTAGGTTTAACTAGCGAAGGTAATTACCTTGCTATGGATGGGTATGGACCCGTAAGCGTAGCTAAAGTTGCAATGGAAGCCATAATAAGACAGATTGGTTGGGAACTAGGGCGATACGGTATAACTGCAAATTCTTTGCAAGCTGGCATTACGCCAACAAGGGCTCTTACAAAAATAACTGATGATTGGGAAGATTGGGTGGAAAAAACGAAGAAACGTAATCCTATGAAAAGAACGACTACTCCAAATGATATAGCAAATACAATTTCTTTATTATTAAAGCAAGAGGCTGATTTTATAAATTGCTCTATTATTTATTGCGATGGCGGAGAACACCGGTCTGGTACATTTTAGTAAAAGTTTAGATATTTTTATACGCTTATGAAGCGCTAGAAGGTTTGTTTAGTCTTATTTGCTTTTTTATTAAATCTACTAGTTCATGTGCATCATTATTTGGTTTTAATTGGAAGCTAGACTCAGCAGCATCTAATGCGAACTCCCACCACCCTTTTTTTGTATACATTAAAGCTAAATGATAATGTGCAGTAGATAGACTATTATATTCTTCTCTACTAAGATTTTGAGTTGACTCAGGATAAAGACGTATAACCTCACGATATTCAGATATTGCTTCATCGTATAAACCTTTAGAGTTATACCATTTTGCTAATTCTAAATGTCTATTTGGATCATTATCTCCACAGCTATATAAAGCCATTAAGATGACCGAGGTAATGATAATTTGGTATGATTTAAGCCTAAACATCTATGATTGACTATGGTGTAATTTCAGCTCTGTCTTATTCGAAATGCAAGGAAAAATATATTATCTAGTATTATAAGATATAACCTGTTTTTTACGCATATTACTTGGATCATCTACAAAAAATACCATAGTGAGTATTCCTATTAATAAAAAAACACCAATTACCATCAATATAATTTCCATACTAATGAAAGTACTGATACTTCCAACAATTGTAATCGCTAGAAAAGTAAATGGCGCTAAAGCAGTATCTGTTAAAGCCATATAGATTTTGTTATCCCCACCATCTGCAAACTTATATATTAAATTCATTGCTGATGGCATAAACGCCCCTAATCCAAGGCCTAGAAATAAAAAAATAATATAAACATGTAACATGTTTTTTGCTAATAAAGCAACTACTAGAGCTATAAAATAGGATATAAATGATAATAAAATTGAACTTTTGTGACCATATAAATCCCCAGTCCAACCTGATATTAAACTGCCAAATCCTGAAGCAACAACATTTATAATAACAAATATGCCAGCTTCACTAATATCAAAATCAAACTTATTTTGTGTATATATCGCATATAAACTAATTGCAGGATAATTTGCAGTAAGAAATATTCTAGATATAAGATAATTGCGGAAATTATAATCTGTTTTTATTATAGATTTTGTTTCATTTAAAAATTCACTTATAGATCTATTATTATAGTTTTTTGTATCAATATCTATATGGTACCATTTAAATAATATAGTACCTATTAAAATACAGGTGAAAAAAATCAAGAACCCTAACCCAAAGTTTTGTGGAAAAGGTATATTACTACTTAATACTAGCCGAACAGCAAATCCACCAAAAAACCCCCCAATGCTATTCCATGCAAAAGATATCCCAAGATATTTACCGCGTTTATTAATTGAAAATGTATGATTAAGAAATTCAGTCCAAATAGGAATAATAATACCAATGCCTAATCCATAAAGAATAAAGCATATATAATATATCACCCAAGAATAAATACCGGAAGGGGCAAAAAAAGCATATATGAATCCAGCAAAAAATATTGGTGGCATTGCAAAAACATGAACGCTGATTACTGCACGTTTTATATCTTTAATATTTCTACCAATAATTGCTGTAAACAATTGTGGAAATGCGACTAATATTGACCATAGCCCTGCAACAGATAAGCAAATTCCCGGTGGGGCACCAAGTTGTTTTAAAAATAAAGGAATAATAGCATATACAGTATGAAAAGAAAGTCCTATGCCCCAGAAGAACTCATGAGCACAGTTTAATATAAGATTATGTTTATCTTTTTTTTTATTATCCACAATTAATCATTGTTATCTCTAGTCAATAGTACAATTGAAGATATTAATAATATAGCTCCTACAATTTGTGCTAATTCAAGCGTCCTTGATCTATAAAACCAATCTATAAACATTGCTGATAATGGCCAGAATAGCTCATATAGAGTTGCATGAGATGCTGGTATATTTTTTAATCCGTAATAATAAATAAATAATGCTATAGAACCCGTAGAAATACTTATGATAAAAATTGATAACCATTGAAATTTGGTTAAATCAGCTATTATATATAAATCTTCAGTACCTATAATGATAATTAAACAAATAATCGATGTAATAATTAATCTTAGTGATGTAACAATTTGAAATGAAAGTTTTTGTAAGGCATATTTACCTAGTACAGTAGAGCTACCCCAGCTAAATGCAGCGAGTAGTGCAAATAATGATGCAATGATCATTTTATCTTCCCACTGAGATAATGGTTGCAAACCAAATGTAACTAAAAAACTTCCTATAATTGCTATGCTTGCTAAAAATAAAAACTTTTTAGAAAGTTTTTCTTTTAAAATTACAGATGCCAAGCTTATTGCAAATAAGGGTTGAAGTTTTTGTAATAAAACAACAACTGATAGATTTATGTAGTTTACATAACTCAGAGCGCTAGTATAGAAAAAAGTACCTAAGATTCCGCCACAGATACTGATCCAAAATACAGATATCCAGGTTTGTTGATTTATTTTTGTTATTTCTTTTCTAGCTTTTAAAATGAAAGGAATAAATAAAACTGCACCAATAATATGTTCAATTGCAACTATTATCATAGATGGAACACTATAAAGAGCCTGTCTTAATAACCCATCAAAGCTCCATAATATTGCTGCAAAAATAATAGCAAGCTGTGGTAAGGTTTTTTTCATAGAGTATCTAATAAATTATATGTTAACTGGTTTAAGCTGAACCGCCAAAACCTGAAATTTCAGATAATTCCACCCCAAAAGATTTTGCAGCAATTTGCCACATTTTTGATTCTTTAGTATTAAGCACAAAATCAATTGAAGTAGATTGCATTAGCCAATCACCATTCTCAATTTCTTTTTCTAATTGACCAGATGTCCATCCCGCATGCCCCAGCATTAGTTTAAAATTTTCTGGTCCATTATGATTATTTATATCTTTTAATATTTTATTACTACTAGTAATAGAAAATTGATCAGAAATTTTTATACTATCTTTACTATTGTAAGAATTGGTGTGTAGTAATATTCCTCTTTCAATCAAAACTGGACCGCCAAAAAATAATTTTGGTACAATTTTTAATATATCATCATTTTCATTATCAAAATTATTAAATAGCGTTTTTAATTGTGGTTTTTCAAATGCTTTATTTATAATTAAGCCTAGAGCCCCATCACTATTATGTTCACATATTAGAACAATGCTTTTGTTGAAGTAAGGGTCCTGTAAATGTGGCATGGATATTAGTATATGGTTTTCTAGTGATCCCATAGTGAAATATAGTTCTTTATTTTATACTCTATCAATTTCCTTTTGATAAATATAGTTAATCCAAATTTGAAGATATAATTAATTAACATAAATTCATGGTCTGTCTACGAATAAATAGAACTCAAATATTACAACAAATTAATAATTGAATTGAAAAGCCCAACGACACAAATAATAATTAAAGGAGCGCGTCAGCATAATTTAAAAAATATTGATTTAAATATTCCAAGAGATCAGCTTGTTGTTATTACAGGTATTTCAGGCTCAGGAAAATCTTCAATTGCTTTTGACACAATATACGCAGAGGGACAAAGGAGATATGTTGAGTCTCTTTCATCTTATGCAAGACAATTCCTAGGATTAATGGAAAAGCCGGATTTGGATTATATTGAAGGTCTTTCACCGGCCATATCTATTGAACAAAAATCTACTGCTCGCAACCCAAGATCAACAGTTGGAACAGTTACAGAGATTCATGATTATTTACGATTATTGTTTGCTAATGTAGGTAAACCTCATTGCTGGGTATGTGATAAACGAATCCAAAAACAAACTGTTCAACAGATAGTTGATAGAGCTTGTAAGTTTAATAAAAATTCGAAGTTGTATATACTAGCGCCCATTATAAGAGGAAGAAAAGGCCAACACAAAGGAGTATTTGCAGATGTTAGAAGGGATGGGTTTTTACGATTAAGAGTAAATGGGAAAATCCGCCGTGTTGAGGATAAAATTAATCTTAATAAAAATAAAATACATAATATTGAGGTAGTTGTAGATCGATTAATAATAAATGGTGAATATAAAGACAGATTAACTGAATCAGTTGAACTTGCTCTCAAAGTTGGTTCTGGAGCAATAATTATTCATGATTTAAATAATAAAAAAGATTATTTATTTAGCGAACACTTTGGGTGCACTGATCATCCGGAAGCTTCAATCGATGAGCTATCCCCACGCATGTTTTCATTTAATTCTCCTTATGGCGCTTGTCAAAAATGTGATGGATTGGGAAGTCAAATGAATATAGATCCTAATTTATTAGTTCCAGATAAATCAAAATCACTTATACAAGGGGCAATTATACCTTTAGGAGAGCAGCCAAGAGGGAATTGGTATGGGGAAATTTTGAGAAGTCTAGCAAAACATTATAATTTTAATTTTACAACACCTTGGATGAAAATAGAGCCAAAAATTCGAAAGATTTTATTATTTGGGACAGGAAAAGAAACAGTTAAGATGGAGTATGCTTCAAAAAGATGGACAGGAACATATACTGGAACATGGGAAGGTGCTGTTCCAAATCTAGAACGTAGATATAATCAAACAAAGTCGTCACATATAAGACAGTGGATAGAACAATTCATGAGCATGAGGCCCTGCCCGGATTGTGATGGAGCGCGAATAAAAAAAGAAAGTAGGGCTGTTAACATATCAGGGAATAATCTTGGCGAAATTTCAGCAATGACTATTAAAAAATGTAGAGATTATTTTAAAAATTTATCTTTGAATTCAACAGATTCAAAAATTGCAGAACAAATTTTAAAGGAAATAAATAGTAGATTAGGTTTTTTAATTGATGTTGGTTTAGAATACTTAACTCTTGATCGATCTGCAGTTACACTTTCTGGAGGGGAAGCGCAACGAATTAGATTAGCAACGCAAATTGGCTCCCAGCTTATGGGTGTGCTGTATATTTTAGATGAGCCATCTATTGGCTTGCATCCTCGGGATAATAATCGGTTACTAACTACGTTAAAGAAGCTTAGAGATCTAGGGAACTCTGTAATTGTTGTTGAGCATGATAGAGAGACAATGGAATCGTCTGATTATATTATTGATATTGGTCCAGGAGCTGGCAATCATGGAGGAGAAGTGGTTTATTCTGGAACTCCTAAAAATATACTCAATTTTTCTAAATCTGTAACTGGGCAGTATTTATCGGGTAAAAAAAACATCCCACTTCCATCTAAAAGAAGGATCGGTAACTCATATTTATTATCTATTAAAGGCGCAATGGGAAATAATTTAAAAAATATAAACATAGATTTTCCTCTTGGGAAATTAATAGTTATTACAGGTGTATCTGGTAGCGGAAAGAGCACACTTGTAAATGAAACTTTATACCCAGCTGTATCAAAGGAGTTGTATGGATCTCGCCAATACCCCTTGCAATATGAATCAATAGAGGGCTTAGAGTTTATTGATAAAATAATAAATATTGATCAAAAGCCTATTGGCCGAACACCAAGATCAAACCCTGCGACGTATACTGGAGTTTTTGTCTTTATCAGAGAATTATTTTCTCAGCTACCTGAATCAAAAATGCGAGGATATAAGCCAGGCCGATTCTCTTTTAATGTAAAAGGTGGAAGATGTGAATCTTGTGAGGGAGATGGTATAATTAAAATTGAAATGAATTTTTTACCTGATGTATATGTAACATGTGAAGTTTGCAATGGAGCAAGATATAATAGAGAAACTTTACAAATAAAATATAAAGGAAAAAATATAGATAATGTTTTAAAAATGTCTGTTGAGGAGGCATTGATTTTTTTTGAAAATATACCATCTGTAAAGAAAAAATTATCAACTCTCAATGAAGTTGGTTTAGGATATATAAAACTAGGACAACAAGCAACAACCTTATCTGGTGGTGAAGCACAAAGAATTAAGCTTTCAACAGAATTATCAAAAGCATCAAAAGGGAGAACATTATATATTTTGGATGAGCCCACAACTGGACTACATTTTGAAGATATAAGAATGTTAATGAATGTAATTCATAAATTAGTTGATAGAGATCATACTGTAATAGTAATAGAACATAACTTAGATGTAATTAAAAGTGCAGATTGGATAATTGACTTGGGCCCTGAAGGTGGCGCAGATGGAGGTGAAGTAATAGCTTCGGGAACTCCTGAAAAATTGTCTAAAACTAAAAAATCATATACAGGTAAATTTTTAAATAAAATTTTATAATATAAAATTATTGAGTTTTTTTACTACTAACTTGGCGAGCCCCTATTCAATTTGTTATCTTTAGTAGCTTTAAATGACAATATTATATCTATTTTCTATACGAATTAATGACTGAAATACATATTACTGATCCATCTATTATTGAAGATGATATAACAGTTGAAAAAACTCTGCGTCCATCTCATTTTGATGATTTTGTTGGACAAAATGATGTAGTGGGTAATTTGAAGTTATACATTGATGCTGCGAATAAACGCGATGAAGCGCTTGATCATGTTCTGCTATTTGGCCCGCCAGGTCTTGGTAAAACAACATTGGCAAATATTATATCAAAAGAGTTAAATGTTAACTTAAAGCAATCTTCTGGTCCAGTAATAGATAAAGCAGGGGATCTTGCAGGCTTGTTAACAAATATTGCTAAGAAGGATGTTTTTTTTATCGATGAAATTCATAGATTAAATAGCATTGTGGAAGAATATTTATACTCGGCAATGGAAGACTATCAATTAGAGATTATGATAGATTCTGGACCAAGCGCGCGAAGCGTCCAATTGAATATTGAAAATTTTACACTTATTGGAGCAACAACTAGATTAGGCAATTTAACTTCACCATTAAGAGATCGCTTCGGAGTAATTCTACGTGTAAATTATTATACCCCTGATGATTTATTCCAAATTATAAATAGATCAGCCCAAATATTAGAAGTAAGCATTGATAAAGAAGGGGCCAAGGAATTGGCAAAGCGATCAAGAGGAACACCTAGGATTGCAAACCGCATATTGAGAAGAACTAGAGATTATGCTGACGTTAAATCAAACGGTATGATAAATAAAAAAATTGCACAAGAATCTTTGAAATCGTTAGGTATAGATGACTATGGTCTCGATGATATGGATCGCCAAATACTATCTGCCTTAATAGATAACTTTGATGGTGGGCCTGTGGGTGTCAATTCACTAGCCGTAGCTATAAGTGAGGATCGTATAACAGTAGAAGATGTATATGAGCCATTTTTAATTAAAGAAGGTTTTATTCAGAGAACTGCTCGCGGACGTATTGCTCAAGAAAAAGCATATAAAATTTTAGGTAAAGTTTTTAACCCAACTAAACAAACAGGACTATTCTAATGATACAAAAAAAGAAAAAGTATAAACTAGCAGATTTTGATTATGCGCTCCCCAAAAAATATATTGCGCAATATCCAGCAAAGAGGCGAGATGGATCAAAGTTAATGGTCGTTCATCGAGATTCAGGGGAGATTGAACATAAGAAATTTTCTAATTTACCAGACTACTTTAGAAAAAATGATTTATTTATGTTAAATAATACTAAAGTTTTTCCAGCAAGATTGTTTGCCAATAAGGACCGGACGGAAGCAAAAGTAGAAGTCTTTCTTTTGCGTGAATTGGAAAATGACCTTTGGGAAGTAATGGTTAAGCCTGCAAGAAAAGTCAGAATTGGTAACAAGCTAATGTTTGCAAAGAATGTGTATTGTGATGTTATCGATAACACTATTTCTGGTGGTAGAGTAGTAAGGTTTGAATATGACGATGAAGATATTTATAGTATTATTGATCGCATAGGCTTATCGCCCCTACCTCCTTATATAAACAGAGATGCTGTTCCATCTGATAAAGTTCGATACCAGACAGTGTATGCTGATCGACGTGGTGCGGTTGCTGCCCCAACGGCAGGACTTCATTTCACTGATGGAGTGCTAAATAAGCTTAAAAAGAAACAAATTAAATTAGATTATACCACGCTTCATATAGGGCTAGGAACATTTAGGCCTGTACAGGTGGAAGACCTTAATCGCCACCAAATGGATTCTGAATATTTTGAATTGTCACCTGCCACAGCATTAGTTATTAATGAAACAAAGAAAAAAAGAAGAAAAGTAGTCGCGGTTGGAACCTCTACTGTTAGATCTTTAGAAACTGTAGTTGTTTCAGGTTTTCAGGTAACCCCAAAAAGAGGTTGGACAGATAAGTTTATTTATCCACCATATGATTTTAAAATGGTAGATGCTTTGATTACAAATTTTCATCAACCTAAAAGCACATTGTTAATGATGGTGTCTGCGTTTGCATCTAGAAAATTAATTATGCATGCTTATAGTGAAGCTAAAAAGAAAAAATATCGTTTTTTAAGTTATGGTGATGCCATGCTTATTCTTTAATTAATGGCTAAATCATTATATAATGTTGGCGCAGTGCTGCCTGCGGCAGGTATTGGTATAAGGTTCGGTGAAAAAAAACAGTTCAAGCGCTTAGCTAATAAACCACTTTTTTTATATGCTTTAAATATTTTCTTAAAGTGTAGGCAAATCGCTGAGATCGTTATAGTTACAAATAATGAGGACGTTGAAAACATTTATAAAGAAACAGAATTATTAAAAACTAAAAAATCTATTAAAGTTATAGCTGGGGGCGAAAGAAGGCAGGACTCTGTTATGAATGGTTGTTTGGCATTATCAGAATCTATAGAATTTGTAACTATTCATGATATTGTTAGGCCATTTGTTACGAATGATCTCATATTGTCTACTATATCGGGTTGTAATGATAATGATGGATGTATAGCAGCTTTATTATCTAATGATACAGTAAAAGAAGTACAAAATCTAAATATTATACGAACTATTGATCGAGATAAAATATGGCTAGCACAAACTCCACAAACTTTTAAAAAAAAAGTGCTTCTAGATGCAATGACAAATCATAATGCAACAGATGAAGCTTCAATGGTTGAAGCAGCTGGGGGTTTGGTCACCGTAACTGAGGGATCAATTATGAATTTTAAAATCACTACAATGGATGACTGGAAATTAGCAGAAAAAGTTATTTATGGTTAAAACAGGAATAGGGTATGATGTTCATCGTTTTAAAAAAGGCGGGAGTTTGCTTTTAGGAGGAGTTACAATATCAAACTCAATTGGAGTGATAGCGCATTCTGATGGGGATGTATTGTTGCATGCAATGGTCGATGCTTTATTAGGCGCTGCCGCTTTAGGCGACTTAGGAAAATATTTTCCTAGTTCTGATGTTCAATGGAAAGAAAAGAGTAGCTTGTTTTTTTTAAAATACACATCGGAGCTATTAATTAAAAAAGGATATAACATCGATCATATAGATAGTACAATTGTATTGGAGCGTCCTAAAGTATCAAATAAAATATCTGAAATGATTAATAATATTAGCATTGCAATGAATCTTAAAAAATCTTCAATTTCAATAAAATCTACAACAACGGATGGGCTAGGTTTTATTGGAAAAAACAAAGGAATTGGGGTATTGGCTATAGCTACAATATCAAAATAATATTTGAAGTCCATAATAATCAAATCATATGCAAAAATTAATATTGGCTTAAAAATAATCAACCAAAAGGCTAATAAGTATCATAATATAGAAACAGTTTTCCAGGAATTAGAATTCCACGATGAGCTAAGAATATCTACATCAAATAAAGGATTCCAGTTATCATCTAATAATATAGAATTTCCAATATCTTCTTCAAATACATGCGCTCAAGCTTATCTTAGGTTAAAAAAAGAGTTTTCGGAGCTTGAAGGCGTCAAAATCCATGTTAATAAAAATATACCTATGGGTGCTGGTTTAGGAGGAGGTTCTAGCAATGCTGCTTCAGCTTTGATTGGAATAAATAAATTGTATAATCTAGGTTTAAAAAAAATACAATTAAGAAATATATCCAAAAATATAGGTGCAGATGTGCCTTTTTTCATTGAAGGTGGAATGCAGGTCGGAAAAGGTGTCGGAGATCAATTAACACAGTTAAAAACAAAGCTTCCATTTATTATATTATTAATTTTTCCAAATACAGTTATTAATACAAGATGGGCTTATTCGCAAATTAGAAACAAGTTGGAAATACCTATCAAGGCAGTTAAGTTTGCCGACCTTATAGGAAAGGACGAAATTCCTTTTCAGCTTTTTGAGAATGATTTTGAAAAAATAGTTTTTTCGACATATCCAGAGATTGGATTGATTAAAAGCAAATTGCTTGATAATAATGCAAGATTTGCCAGTCTGTCGGGTAGTGGCTCGACTGTGTTCGGATTATTTAACGATGAAGCAGATGCTATATCTGCAGAGTTATTTTTTTCCAAGTCTTACAAGACAATCATAACACAGCCGCTATTTAGCAGATAAGTACAATCCCTGAATATGAAGATAATTTGGGGTGTCGTCTAATGGTAGGACACCAGGTTTTGGTCCTGGCAGTCGGGGTTCGACTCCCTGCACCCCAGCAAAAATCATGCGTCATAATGGCTTGAGGTAAGATTGTTATGAAAGAAACATTAAAAATATTTAGTGGAAGAAGTAATCCGATTCTTGCAAAAGGAATTGTTGATCATCTAGGATTTGATCTTGGAGATGTTACTATACGCACATTTTCTGATGGGGAACTATGGGTAAAATTTGAAGAAAATATACGAGGTAATGATGTATTTATAATTCAATCAACATCTGGTCCTGCTGAAAATTTAATTGAATTATTTTTACTTCTTGATGCAGCAGTTAGAGCATCAGCAAACAGAGTAACGGCTGTAATACCATATTTTGGTTATGGCAGGCAAGATAGAAAGGACCAACCGAGAGTTCCAATATCATCAAGGGTAATGGTCGATATCATTTCAACGACAGGCGCAGATAGAATTATTAGTATGGATTTACATTCAACACAAATTCAAGGATTTGCTTCAATACCATTTGATCATATATATAGCCGTATGGTTTTACTAGATACTTTGAAATCATTAAACCTTGATCCTGATAAATGTACTGTTTTGGCGCCAGATGTGGGATCTGCTGCTATGGGACAATCGTATGCAAAGCGCTTAGGTTTTCATTTTGCTCTTATTGATAAGCGTCGTTATGCTCCAAATAAAGCAGAAGTAAGTCACCTTATAGGCGATTTAAAAGGTAAAGATGTGATGATTATTGATGATATGATTGACACAGCAGGAACAACGGTTTCAGCAGCAGAAGCAGCAATTGATGAAGGAGCTAATTCTGTTATAGCAGTTGCTACTCACGGGGTTTTATCTGGCTCAGCAATAGAAAGATTGAACAGCGCGCCAATTGATAAACTTATTTTAACAGATACGATTGCTCTTTCTGAGGATAAAAAAATATCTAAAATGCATGTAGTTTCAGTTGCAGATGTTTTTGCTGAAGCAATAAAACGAATCCATAAAGGCGAATCTGTTAGCGCATTATTTAACTTATAAAGATAAGGGAATTGTATTATGGCACAAGAATATGAAAAGCTAGATTTAAATCAAAGAACGGATAAAGGGAAATCTAAAGCTCGATCTCTGAGAAGAGATGGAATGGTTCCTGGGGTTTATTATTTTCGCGGTGAAGAGAATGTTAATTTACAAATTGATAAAAAGAAGCTCTATCATGCAATGAGTTCAGGACAGCATGTTTTTGAGGTGGAAATGAATAAGAAAACACAATATGTTACCATAAAGGGAATACAATATCATCCTGTAACAGATGAAATTCTTCATATAGATCTAATGCAAGTTAATATGACTGAAAAAATGAAGTTTACTATTCCAATTTTATTAGAAGGAGAGGCAGAGGGAGTCAAAGAAGGAGGAGTTTTAAGTCAGATTTTGACTTCAATTGAAATTAATTGTTTACCTACAAGTGTGCCTGATAATATTTTAGTTGATATATCCAAGATGGAACTCAATAGTAATATGACGGTTGGAGATATTATGGATATACCTCAAGATGTTGAAATTTTATCTGATTTAGAATCTACTATTGCCACTCTTGCTCCACCTAGAGAAGAGGAAGAGCCTGTTGTTGAGGAGATTGAAGAAGGAGAAGAGCTTTCCGAAGGAGAAGAGGCTGCTTCTGGAGAAGAGCCTTCTGATCAAGAACAAGCTCCGGAAAATAAAGGTGATAATAATGAAGGCGACAAGAAAGACGCTTCTAATGACGGATCTAATTAATGATTGTTTTTGTAGGGCTTGGAAACCCAGGAGATGAATATTATAATACAAAACATAATGCAGGTTATTGGATAGTTGATGAATTGGCCAAAAGATGGGTTTGTAATTTTAAACCTGGTAAGGATAGCTATGTTTATACGAAAAAAAAAACTAATGATGCCATGTTAATGAAACCTACTACAGGAATGAATAATAGCGGAATGGCCTTAAAGCATTTTGTTGGGTTATTTAACATTAATTTAAATAATCTATTTGTTTGTGTGGATGACGTTGACTTGCCTTTAGGGCGCATTAGAATAAGACCTAAAGGGGGAGATGGATGCCATAGGGGTTTAGAATCAATAATCTATCATTTAGGAAATACAAATTTTCCAAGATTAAGAATAGGTGTTGCTTCAAGAGACTATAAAAGACCTTCAGAAAAATATGTGTTGAAACCATTCAAAAGCAAAGATCAGAATTTTTCTAAAGAAATGATACAAGTTGCTGCTGATGCAGCAGAGTCCCTTTTATATAGCGGATTAGATAAAACAATGAATCAATATAATAAATTGGAGATGGGATAATCTAAATGGATATAAATACTTACTTATGGATAGTTATAATTGCCGGGATTCTGGCGCTTATTTTTGCATTTATAAAAACAAATTGGATAAACAAGCAAGATCAAGGCACGGATAAAATGGTGCAAATTGGGAAGAGCATTGCTGATGGCGCCATGGCATTTTTACGAGCCGAATACCGTGTTTTAAGCTTTTTTGTATTAATTGTTGCTTTGCTTCTTGGGTTTGCTAATGCAGGTCGTCAAGATTCTAGTGCATTTATTTCTTTATCTTTTATATCTGGTGCCGTTGCATCTGGTTTAGCTGGTTTTCTAGGGATGAGAGTAGCGACTAAAGCAAATAATCGGACAACCAATGCAGCAAGGACTAGTTTAGAGAGCGCTTTAAATGTAGCGTTTACAGGTGGCTCTGTAATGGGGTTAAGCGTAGTAGGTCTAGGGCTAATAGGATTAGGGTCGTTATTCCTATTATATCAAAACATTTTTGTTAATGATTATAATAAAGTGATAACAGTTATTTCTGGTTTCTCTTTAGGTGCATCATCCATTGCATTGTTTGCTCGCGTAGGTGGTGGAATTTATACGAAAGCAGCTGATGTTGGGGCTGATCTTGTAGGAAAAGTAGAGGCTGGTATTCCTGAAGACCACCCTTTAAACCCAGCAACGATTGCTGATAATGTTGGCGATAACGTAGGCGATGTAGCGGGTATGGGCGCAGATTTATTTGAATCGTATGTGGGTTCAATAATTGGCTCAATGGTTTTGGGCGCAAGTATAGTTGTAATGGGGGGGTTTGATATTAGCTTTGTTATACTACCCTTATTAATAGCTGCTTCTGGAATAATAATGTCTATTGTTGGCACTTTTCTTGTTAGAGTCAAAGAAGGTGGTGACCCTCAGAAGGCATTAAACAAAGGAGAGTTTGGTTCATCAATTATTTTGATTGGTGTAATTTATTTATTAGTTGTTAATATTTTACCAGATACTTTTTCGCAGAATGATATTATTTATTCAAATACGGGTGTATTTATTGCTACCACAATTGGTCTGTTTGCGGGTTTAGGTATTGGATTAATTACAGAGCATTATACAGGCACAAATACTAAACCTACAAATTCAATAGTAGAGCAATCTTTAACTGGGCCAGCAACTAATATTATTGCAGGATTGGGTGTTGGAATGCAATCGACTGCAATTCCTATTCTAATTATAGCGGCTAGCATTGTTGGGGCTTTTCAATTTGCTGGTCTTTATGGCATAGCAATGGCCGCCCTTGGGATGCTTGCAAATACAGGTATTCAATTAGCTGTTGACGCCTATGGTCCAATATCAGATAATGCTGGTGGAATAGCGGAAATGGCTGATCTTCCTAGTGAAGTTAGAGATCGCACAGATAAACTTGACGCAGTAGGAAATACAACAGCAGCTATAGGCAAAGGGTTTGCAATAGGATCAGCTGCATTAACAGCATTGGCTTTGTTTGCTGCTTTTATGGTACAAACAGGTATAAATAAAATAGATATTTCCGATCCTATGGTTATGGCTGGGTTGTTTGTTGGAGGAATGTTACCATTTCTTTTTTCATCCATGGCTATGGGGGCTGTTGGACGCGCTGCTATGGCAATGATAGAAGAAGTAAGAAGGCAGTTTAATGATATACCAGAATTATCTGCTGCTCTAGCTGTGATGAATAAATATGGTGAAAATGATAAATGGACAGCTAAGGATAAAAAAATATTTGATTCTGCTAATGGTAAGGCAGAATATAGTAAATGCGTTGATATATCAACGCAGTCGGCAATTAAGGAAATGGTTTTGCCTGGACTTCTTGCTGTTTTAACGCCTGTTGTTATAGGATTCTTGTTTGGGGCAGAAACTCTAGGTGGTCTATTAGCGGGTGTTACAGTTACAGGAGTTTTAATGGCAATTTTTCAATCAAATTCTGGCGGCGCATGGGATAATGCAAAAAAAATGATTGAAGAAGGAGTCGAAGTAGGTGGAAATGCGTATGGAAAAGGGTCTGAAGCACATAAGGCAGCAGTTGTTGGAGATACTGTTGGAGATCCGTTTAAAGATACTTCAGGTCCATCATTAAATATATTAATAAAATTAATGTCAGTAGTGTCACTTGTTATTGCGCCATTGATTTGATTATTTAGGGAGAGAAAAATGAGATATTATGAGACAGTATATATAGTCAATCCAAATTTCGAACAAAGTCGGGTTGATAGTATTATTAAAGAGATAGATAAATACATAGGTGAATTTAGTAAGGTTATTTCACATAATATGTGGGGAAAGAAAAAGTTGGCATATCAAATTGATGGTCAAAAATATGGAACTTTTGTTTTATTGCATTTTGAATCAGAAAATTCTAACCGAATCAGTGATTTTGAATCATTTATGAAATTAAATAGTTCTGTATTGAGAGCACAGACGATTAGATTAAAATCTAAACCAACTGCTAGCTCATTAAAAGAATCAATTAGTACCGACTTAGATGAATCTGATGGAGCAGTTGAAAAGCAACCATCTAAAGACCCCCAAAATAGTAGTAGTTCTGCGGAAGAAGCTAGTTCTAAGGGAGAAGATGCGGTTGAAGATTCTGCGGAAGAAGCTAGTTCTAAGGGAGAAGATGCGGTTGAAGATTCTGCGGAAGAAGCTAGTTCTAAGGAAGAAGATGTGGTTGAAGATTCTGCAGAAGAAGCTAGTTCTAAGGAAGAAGATGTGGTTGAAGATTCTGCAGAAGATAAGTAAATAATTTAA